>JGI24702J35022_10000023_pt1 | contig 60841 bp, 52 predicted proteins | sample TergutTh196P4_FD_35022 | JGI IMG/M metagenome (IMG submission 35022) | reverse complement strand
CAAAATAAAGATAGAGAATAAAAATGAATACCAAAATTGTTATGTTAAAATATTTACCACCCTTCACTTCGACAACATCGCATATTATCAATGTGATAGGCACAACAAGGAAGATAAATAATATATAAATTGTATGAAAAATATATGGTCTTATTGAACGCCACATTAAATGGTTTTTACTTTCTTTTCTCAAGATGTTCATTTTTTTGTTATAAAGGTTAACAGAGCTGGGATTTACGTTACAATAGAGGACAGGAAGTTAAGAAAGTCTCAAAACAGCTTATTGTATTACTCCGTTACCTAATGTAGCAACTATTCATGCATAGATGAGCAAGTAAAACTGAGCATCAAGACGCAAAAACGAGTGACGAATGCATAGTAATATGCTACTTTGCAATGGAAATAGTAACAATGCCCCTTGCGGGTCTTATAAAACGGAAAAGGCAGGGTTTGCCTTGGCTTTTTCTATTGTGCCCTTAGGCAGTAACCAAAGCATAATCACAAGATTCTCTCTCAAATTGATATAATGGTGAAGTTCAAAAAGGCCTTTGGCAAGCCTATGGAGGATACTCTCCCGCAGATAGCACAAACCACTGCCGATACCAACGAAGATATATCCGAAGCGGAGTCGTACTGGTTATGGACTCAGGAACATCAGCAACCCCACATATGCTGGTGAAGTCCCATAGTTATTGTTTTTCCGAGCTATGATTCTGCTGGTTATTTTGATTCTGTGGACGGTAATTATGAGGGTTGGAGTTGCTACGTCCGGGGCGAGTACGATTCTGTTGTTGATTCGGTGACTGATTATTTTTATCTTGTCTTGGGGGATCAGAGCGCCTGAATGGCAATCGGGAAAAAGCAGGTTTTCCAGTACCGCTTCTTTGTAGCTCACTCTTGTCAGATGTTTTGGGTGCTTCTACGTCGGTAATGCCGATACTACGGATGTAATTCACGATATCCTGAACAGAAAGCATTTTTTCGCTTTCTTCATCAGGGATGGCGATTTTCTTTCCGTGGATTGTAAATTCATTCTCCAAAGCAATCATCATCTCGACCATATCAAGAGAATCAGCGCCCAAATCGGTGGTAAAAATAGCGTCCGATCTGATTTCATCAGCGGTTATTCCCAACTGAGCCGCAGCGAGTTTACGTACGCGTTCTAAAACTGTTGCCATATTAATTCTCCAAATTCTCTCTTGTTGTCAAGCGGCTGATTGTCCTCAATACACCATTAATAAAACGCGGAGAACTGTCAGCTCCAAAATCTTTGGCTAATTCCACAGCCTCATTGATGGCTACCTGCACGGGTACTTTATTATTGTGTAAAAGTTCATAGATTGCAAGTCGGAGAATATTCCGGTCAATGGTAGCTATCTGATCCAACGGCCACGAAGCGGCATGACTATGGATTACCGTATCAATTTCTGTTCGGTGTGAGTTTACTCCGTTTACAAGTTCGGTGGCAAATTGAATCGTTTCTTCATCCAGTATATTCTCTGTAAAGGCTCGTTCGAGCACGGCAATAGTGGTGTGGGTGGTGGTATCGTATTCGTAGAGTGTTTGCAAGGCGATTTCACGGGCTTTATGTCTTGGTTTAATCATTGTGCTCTCACAAAATACATTAGCATATTGTTAATCCGCCGTCGATTGTGAGTGTTTGGCCGGTTATGTAGCGGGCTCTGTCTGAGGAAAGAAATGAAACCGCTTCAGCTACATCTTGCGGGGTTCCAGCATATCCCAATGGGATTCGACTGACGAGTTCGCTTTTTTGTTTGGCGGAAAAACTATTGGTCATATCGGTTTCGATTAAGCCTGGTGCAATCGCGTTAACGGTGATGTTGTTGCGGGCAGTTTCTCGTGCCAGAGAACGGGTAAAGCCGATAATGCCGGCTTTAGCGGCAGCATAACTTGTCTGTCCCGTGTTTCCCGCAAAAGCGGCTATGCTGGAAATACTGATAATACGTCCCCAGCGTTGAGGTAGCATCATTCTCAGAGCCGCACGTGAACAAAGAAAAATGCTGTTCAGGTTATTCTGTAAAATTTCGTTCCAGTCGTTATCTTGCATTTTAAGCAATATGTGGTCGCGAATAATGCCGGCGTTGTTAACCAATATATCAATTCTTTGGTATTCTTTCCGGATTGCCTCAAATAAGGTTTTTACTGCTGTGGGTGATGAAACATCAGCAGGGAATGCTTGTGCCTGCCCCCCGATAGAGCGGATTTCTTGGCTGGCTGTCTCGGCGTTTTGCGAGGTTAAAGAGTTTAGGATTATGGAGGCTCCTTCGGATGCCAGTTGAAGAGCAATGGCACGCCCGATACCACGCCCACCCCCAGTAACCAGAGCTATTTTCCCTTCAAGCGTCATTTTGCAAAACCTTGTGCAAGGTAGTTTTCGATAGATTTGACATCGCTGATATTCGCTACTGACAATTGTTTGTCAACATGTTTATTAAGGCCAGAAAGCACAGCGCCAGGCCCGATTTCAACCAACAAATCTACTCCCTGTGACACAAGATAAGCGATTGATTGGCTCCATTGTACAGGGCTGTACAATTGTTGTCGCAGTTCATCCTGCAGTTCACCGATTGAGGAAAGCGGGGAGGCTGAAGTGTTGCCGATGAGAGGGCAATTGGGCTGGTTAAATTCTACGGTAGCGATTGATTGTGCCAATTCCTGTGCTACTGTCTTCATAAGCGGTGAATGAAAAGCGGTATTTCCTGGGATGGGTACGGTTCTTGATGCACCACGAGAAATTGCCAGCCCAACAGCTTGCTCAACCAAGCGGTTCTCTCCGCTGACTACCACTTGCCCTGGACAGTTGTAATTGGCGACATAGACACCGGTGGCATTGGCAATTTCTGCCACAGTATCGTTTTCTAAACCTAATATCGCAACTGCCATGCCTGGTTTTTGTACGCCGGCTTGATGCATTAACTGTCCGCGCTGGCGTACCAGTGTAAGGGCATCAGTGAAAGTTATGGCTCTGCAAGCAACAGCAGCGGTGTATTCTCCAAGGCTATGACCGGCAACAAAGGCTGGTGGAGAGTAGTAAAGGCTTTTTTGCATGACGTTGAGTAGTGCCGTACAAACAGTAAGAAGTGCCGGCTGTACGTTCACTGTTAGCCGCAGTTCTTCCAATGGACCCTCAAAGCAAAGCTTTGATAATGGGAAATCCAGTATGGAGTCAGCTTTATCGAATATAGCACGCGCCTCAGGGTAGGCATGATAAATGTCTTTTCCCATGCCCACATACTGTGAGCCATGACCGGGGAAAACAAAGACCACCTTGTTAATAGTACGGTCCATGATATTTCTCTAGCTGGAATTATCCAACTGACAGTGTTGAATTAAGATGTTTTCTTCGTTTTGGTTTTGAGTTCAATCACTTCACGTCCATCATATGTGCCACAGGTAGGGCAGACATGATGAGGAACTTTAGGCTGGGTGCATTGAGGGCAACTCACCACCGCTGAGGTTTTGGCTCTCAGATGTGCGCGGCGTTCGCCTTGTCTGGCATGTGAGGTTTTTTTCTTAGGTAATGGCGTCATGGTTAGTCTTGCTCCTTAATAAAATTATCATTCAGTTTTATCCCCGGACAATCCGGGCGACATAATGGCTTCATGGGCACCGCCAGCAAGGTGTATTGCCGTACGGCTTCACCGATATCCAGTACTAAATGCTCGTCAATCACAAAATCATCCGGTTCGGCCTGCTCATCAAGAGGAATGCCGGTGGAAACATCGGTAATCGGATAGTACTCCTCCTCAATTTCAATCTCACAGGGACAGAAAAAAGTATCCAAACAGCGTGCGCAGGAGACTGCTACCACGGTGTTCAGTTTGCCTTGGGCAAGAATACTGCGATTGGTGCGCATTAGTTGTAGTTGTCCGTTGACTTGGCACTCCCCATACCCTGAAACCTCTACGCTGTCACCGATTGACACCACCCTTTTGGTGCCGATGGTGCTTTTTAACAATTGCGATACATTTATTTCTAACATTGTTTTTGCACGAACCAAAATTGTACCATATATCGTGTTTAACTGCGAACACCAAGCGGCGTTCGATTAATATTTTGCCGGATTAATCTAAATCATTGCTTTGCTCTTTCTCAGATACGTTTAGCGGTTTGTTTCCGACCTTGCGAAAAAGAAGGTGCCGATTACAAGGCAGATAAATGACAAGGCTGTTATTGCGGCGAAATTAACGGCTGGATTAAATGTAGGCTGTTCGATACCAGTTATCGCGCGGGTCAGGTCAATGCAGTAAGTCATTGGCATTAGGCGACTCAGAATTAGCAACACTGTATTAGACTCGTTGACCGGAATAATTGCGCCTGATAAAAACATTTGTGGCATGGTTATAAGCATTACTGCGAAGTTAGCGGTCTTCTTGCTTTTAATCAAGCCAATCAGAATCATACTCATCGCGCCGCCGGCGAAACACATTAGAGGAGAAAGAGCCAGAATAAGTAAAAGCTGACATAATGGAAGTGTTATGCCCATCATCAGTCCGACGATAATTGTGCCTGCCATACTGATTATCGCGCCAAAAGATGCTCCAAAAATCTTGCCGATAACGAGTGAGTAACGCGAAACCGGCGATACCAGTATTTCTTGGTTAAAATCAGTCTCGTGATCGTCCACAAGTGAAGACATACCCATGCAAGTTACCATAAATAGCATATTCACAAGCATTCCGACAAGCATGAATGGACCAAGACTCTCACCACCGGCAATACCCATCATATTGCCTCCAATCATGAACATCATCATAACCGGCATGGCAAGACTCATAATTATGGCGGCTGGTGATTTAAAAAAGACAGTAACCTCACGAGCTATAACGGCTACGATTGTATTTAGTTCTCTAAAATAACGTGACTTTTTGCGTGCCAAAATATACTCGTTCATAACTTTACGACCTCCGTTTTGCTTAAAAACTCGACGTAGGCATCCTCTAATGCCGGTTCGTGAATTTTTAACACACTTAATTTGGTTTTTAAACAAGCGATTATTGCTTGTGGGGACTCGGTGTAAGGCACAATCACATGTTCGTTTATGCTGAAAGGCAGATTCAGCGCAGAAAGCTCAGAGACTAGCTCGTTCCTGTCATCGGCATCTAGAATTAGTTCTTGTTTGAGCAAGCTCTTTTTTAAGTTGTCGGGAGAGGAATTGGCGGCGATTTTGCCGTGGTTTATTATACAAACTTTATCCGTACTTTCGGCTTCATCAATATAGTGGGTAGTTAGAAAAATGGTGGTCTCATATTGATTGCGAACACTGTTTATATAGTCCCACAGCCCGCGTCGGCTGACAGCATCTAAACCTTGTGTCGGTTCGTCCAGGAACAAGACCTCTGGAGTGTGGATTAAACTGCGTACGATTTCCAGCTTTCTTTGCATTCCTCCGGAAAGCTTTTTTACGGGCTTGAACAAAGCGTCATTACTAATGCCAACAATCTCGGCTAATTCAGTGATTTTGTCACGATAAGCTTTAGGCATTAGTTTGAAACTCGGTCTATATCCGCACATTCCGTAAAGACAAGCATGAAAGCGAATATTTTCTTCGGCGGTTAATTGACGATCAAGGCTGGGTTTTTGAAAAATAATGCCCACTCGTTCACGGATTTGGCGAGCTTCTTTGTCGATATCATAACCGGCAATTTTGACTTCGCCGGCTGTTTTGCCCAAAGTAGTGGTTAAGATTGAAATGGTGGTGGTTTTACCAGCGCCATTGGGACCCAAAAAAGCGAAAAACTCACCTTTCTTTACCGAAAAACTGATATTGTCTACAGAAAGAGTTTTGGCGCCTTTATAGCGCTTAATAAGGTTGTTTACCTCTATCACGTTATTATTTGTCATTAAAGCCTCCTTAACGGCCAAATTCTCTGCCTTGGTCAAAACTCCAGAAACCGCCAATTATTCTCGCTTGTCCATGATTGCCGTGTCTAGAAAAAAAGCGCTGCCGGAAAAACTCAGCGTAATCATTATTGTCAGCATCTTTTTTGCGGCTGCTTTCATTACACGTCCCAAATAAACTGATAACCAATCATTTTGTGTTATTTCCGATTGCATTTTCAAGAATGCAATGGTGCGAGCTTTCCCTTTATGTGAGCAGATGACAGGACAGGAATGTTTTCTGAAACATTGCCGCTTCGCTAGCTCATATTATTGCGTAAGCTGGTTTGAAAACAGTTCTTGTTTTTCGTTCAAAATATAATCCTTCAATGTTCAAGCCCTTGACTAAAAATGACAGTGCATACAATAATAGTGTGAATAGTACTTTAATCTCAGGTGTTCTACAAATAGCTGTTACGATGCTGGTAAAGTTGAGCGTGTTTTAAATAAGAATAGTTTTTTAGACTGTTAAAGAGCATATTACCCTGACACCCAAAAGCAACAACTATTCATGCATAACCAATCCGAAGTGCTGTTGTAATACTGAAGAATAGAAATGATACAGCTACCATCTAAAAGACAAAAATAATGCGCATGTGAAGGTAAAAGCACCATAATGATCAAAAAGTTTACCAAGTCTTTTGTTTATGCCGGTTGTGGGTTGTGGTATTGTCTGCGCCATGAGCGCAATTTCCGTATACACTTGGTTTTAGCTGTTTATGCACTGTGGCTGGCGGCGGCACTTTCAATGGCAAGAGCAGAATGGGTGGTATTGTTGGTTACAATTGCCGTGGTCATTTCCGCGGAAATATTTAATACTGCGCTTGAGAGAATTGTTGACCTGATTGTAGGAGAGAAATATGATTCGATGGCGAGGCTTGCCAAAGATGTGGCCGCTGGATTGGTGCTTTTTTGTGCCATTGTAGCTGTGGCTGTCGGGTACGCGCTTTTTTGGCGTCCGCAAGATTTATCTATTTTGATGGCGCAGTTTTGGCAAGTTCCGTGGCGAGTGCTAACAATCATCTTTTCTGTTATCGTCTCACTGGGATTCATCTTTGGTGGCGGAGTGCCGCGCTCGATTGGAAATGGTGAAGGGCTTGGGCGAGCAAGATATTTTCCGAATATAATAAAGCCAATTAGTTTGGTTATCACTTCCTTTGTTTTGGTTGTGGCGGTAAGTGTAGGATTTGCGGTTCATGGAATGGGCGATGTGGTGAAGGAAAGGAATTGGGATGAAGTTGTTTTTCCGCATGAAAGCATAGAGGGTATCTTTTTCGAATGCTATGGTGCACAGTATAGCCCTGAATTTAGCTTGATATCTGCTCAATTGAAGAATCAATTTGCCACCGGACACTATGTTTGTGGTACTTCCTTTACCATTGCAAAACAAGTAGGAAATGTGTGGAAAAAAGTCCCATTTAGAAGTGGAACCGTATTTACCTCGATTGCAATTGGCCTAAATATTGGTAGCAGTTATGATTACAGCGTTCAACCAGCAATGCTCTCCGTAAAACTAAGAGAAGGACAATATAGGATAATAACTGACATATCCTTTTACGAGTCTGAAGGTAATCAAGCTCATAAATACACCGTTTGGGCAGACTTCACTATCAAAAAGAACGCTCCGGAATGGTACCCTATGCTTGATTCGTAGTTCGGGAATCTTGGAGAAAGGTAGTATTCTGGCTTGCCTATAATTTTCAAAGAAATTAAATGGGTAGTTGATGCCGCAAAACAATAAAATGCTGTTGACTTGATTGTTCTATATGATATAATAGATATATAACAGATATAAATTAAGGGGAGGGCTGGCTGAGATGATTATTGAAATAGAAACCCTGAGCAAAGCTCCCATATACGAACAACTCCGTGAACAAGTTCTCCTTGGCATTGCTTCCAAAAAGATAGCACGCGGAGAAGCGTTGCCGTCGGTTCGCCGGCTTGCGGCTGATCTTGGGATTAATCTCCATACCGTCAACAAAGCCTATGCTATCCTCTGTGAAGAAGGATATATTGTGATGGATAGGCGAAAAGGGGCGTTGGTGGCGCAAACAGTTGGGGGTGGTGAAGAGTTTAAGGGTAAGCTTGCTTATCAGCTTCGCTTATCGGCTGCTGAGGCGGTTTGTCGAAATATCAGTGAAAATGAGTTTAAAAGAATTTGTGTTGATTGCTATCGGAACGCCCAAAGCGAATCTGAGATTGGAGAGATGTCGTGTCAGAAGTAAATGGAATCCTCTTTGCCGTTAATGTTGCTGTAATCATTTTATGCGGTGGGTTGCTTTCAATTATCCCTTTCTTGACTAGGAAATCATTCTTATTTGGCGTAAAGATTCCACTTGAGGAACATGGATGTCCTGAGGCCCGCAGTATGCGCAAACGCTATGTCATTATATGCCTTTCTGGAATGTTTACCATTCTGGTGCTAGCAATTATTCAATACTTGGTTGTGCAGGGCATAACACTGATTGCCGCTATGTATTTTCCGCTACTGTTTATTGCTGTACAATTATGGGCTTTTGTGCCTAATTGGCGGCAGGCCTTAGCGTTAAAAAAAGAACGCTCTTGGAAAGTATCCGAATCGGTTTTTGCAGAAACCAAGACCTCTTTCACTCGCGGTAATCTTTCTGAACTTCCCTGGGCTTGGTATGTTGTTACTCTGTTGTTGGTTGTTGGGAGCCTTCTTCTGGCGCTGGGTAGATATCCTTATCTTCCCGATATCATACCAACCCACTTCGATATCAACATGAATCCGGATGCTTGGGCGGAAAAGTCAATTATATATGTAATAATGACGCCCCTTTTTGGGTTAGGAACAGCATTGCTGATGTGGCTGGTGGGGATTTTATTTGTGAAAGCCAGGTTACAAATTGATGCCCAAACCCCGGAGCTTTCTTTTACTCAGCATCGTATTTATCGGAAACGTGTCGGTCACAGTTTAGGTTTTATGACTTTGGGAATAACAATATCAATCTTACTATTTGGGTACGTAGCATTGTGGCCTGAACTTGTGGTTCCACTATGGTTTTCGCTGACGCTAATGATACTTCCGATTATTGTTTTTGTGACTGTTTTCATTCGTTCGGGACAAGGTGGATGCAGAATTAAACCCGATATGATACTTGATGCCACAGTAGATAACTCCAGCAGCAAAGTGCTGTTACAGGATACACATGGGCGTGGCGATGACAGATTTTGGGCCATTGGCATGTTTTATCACAACCCTGATGATCCGGCGTATGTAGTGGAAGATAGATTTGGGAGTAATTTGGGCTTTAATTATTCACGAATGCCGGTAAAAATTGGTGCGGTGTTACTAGGCTTAATATCTATTATAGGGTATATTTGGCTAACTGTTTGGTTGTCTTCTGTCATATAGACGGACCAACTGGGCAAGCATATTAAGCTTTAATTTGGTGACTGCCTTGATTAATTCCTGCTTTTCTTGTATATTTCTGCCATCAGAAGCTTTTTAGCAAGGGGGACTTTATGGCTGCGAAAGCGTTTGTTCTTGTTGAGACGACAATTGGGAAAAATAAAGACATCATAACTGCTTTAAGCAATATCAAAGGCGTGAAATCTGTCGATACTGTTACCGGACCGTATGACATCATTGCCGTAATTGAATCAGAAACACTCAATGCTATCGGTGATGTCATCACCTCCGAGATTCATGCCGTGGAAGGTATTTCGCGTACCGTAACTTGCTTAGTCGTTTAGCTTGCTACATTGATTCAGGTGCTGTCATTCCCATCAACCCCAGTGTCCTTGCTAAGGTGACTTTTACCGCTGCAATCAACTTCAGACGTGCTTTGCTTTGCGCATGATTTTCTTTGTTTACCACGCGACAGCGTTTGTAAAAACTATGAAAACAGGTGGCTAAGTCTTGTGCGTAATGGGGCAGATTCTGTGGTTCCAATGTACGGGCTGAATACTCGATGACTTCAGGAAGTTGCAGTATGAGTCTGAGCAGTGAAAGTTCGGCTTCATCATTCAATAGAGAAGCATCTCCGTCTGAAAAATCCATTCCCTCTTCTTTTGCCAGTTTTAGGATGCTACAGATTCGGGCATGAGCGTATTGAACATAATATACCGGGTTTTCGGATGATTCCTTGGTGGCCAGATCCAAATCGAAATCCATCTGACTGTCTGCTGAGCGCGCCAAGAAAAAGAACCGGCAGGCATCTGCTCCCACCTCATCCAAAACATTGGTGAGTGTAATCATATCTCCGGTGCGTTTAGAAATACGCACAACATCTCCGCCGCGCTTCAGGGTTACCAATTGTGCGATGATTATTTTTAATCTGGTGGGGTCAAGCCCTAAAGCTTGCACAACGGCGCTCATACGAGCAATATGTCCGTGATGATCGGCACCCCAAATGTCTATTACGCGCGAAAAATTGCGCTCGGCGAATTTATTGTAGTGGTAGGCGATATCTGTGCCGAAGTAGGTTGGTGAGCCGCTACTGCGAATAACCACGTTGTCTTTATCCTCGCCAAGAGCGCTAGAAATAAACCAAGTAGCGCCTTCTTTTTGTGTAACATGTCCGAGCGCGTTAAGCTTATCCATGACCTGTGAGAACTGTCCGTTATCAAACAGACTTTGCTCAGAAAACCAACAGTCATAATGCACACCTAATCTGGCAAGATCTGTGCGGATGAGAGATAGCATGCGCTGAACTCCTAGCTTGCCGAGCATGGTTTGTCCTTCATCCGTTGCCATTTCAAGATATCTTTGCCCTTCTTCGGCTTTGATTTGGTAAGCAAGGTCAGTAACATACTGCCCGAAATAGCCTTCCTGCGGCATTTCAGCTTCAACCCCGCATGCTTGCTGATAGCGAGCGAATAACGAACGGTAAAAAACCGACATTTGGTTACCGGCATCGTTAATGTAGAACTCTCTTTCTACTTTGTATCCGGCGGCTTCTAGAATATTTGCGAGGGTACTGCCAAGAACGGCTCCGCGACCATGCCCGACGTGTAAAGGCCCGGTCGGGTTGGCACTAACGAACTCGATTTGTACGGTTTTGCCGTTGCCGATGTTGAGGTTTCCAAAATCTTCGTTTGCCAGCAAAATTTCCTCAACTTGTGAGTAAAGCCAGTCATTTGAGAAAGTGAAATTGATAAAACCGGAACTGGCGATTGTTACCGATGACAGTTGTGGAATGGGTTCAAGATGAGCAACAATCGCTTGAGCGATTTCGTGAGGGTTCATTCCACAAACGCGTGACAGTTTCAGGGCAATTGCAGAAGCGTAATCACCGTGCCCGCTCTTTTGCGGGCGTTCCACCGTTATTTCCGGGAGTGGCGACAGTGGCAATTTGCTAACTTGCCGCGCTTTTTCAATTGAAGTCCGGAGTAAAGTAATGAGGGTTTGTTTCAGTACTAGTGTGCCGTCCACAGTGTGCTCTCCCGTGTTTAGTTTTGCTTATTTGCCGATTATAGCACAGGCGGCAACCAGTCTGCTTTATTGATTAGACATCGAGTACAGTGCCAATAAAAACCGGTAGGTTGGTTTCACAATCGATAATCATGTAAACAAATGGACGGTCGAGATGCACGATTTTAGTTTCGATTGGAGGATATCCACTTGAAATAGTCATTTCAACGAGAGTCGCGGCGCCGGCTTTGGTTCCTTTCTCGTCAACCGTAATAAAGGTTTTGTGGATGACGCGGCTTATTTGCAGAGCACTATCGCTTATTTTACTGAAATTAGCTTTTCCCGAGAAGGCGTCCGAAATACCCATCGTTTGCAGAATGTCACTCATCTCGAGCGAATACTCTTTTTCAAACTTTGGTATTGCGGCGCTAACCCTAACACTTTTAGCGTTACTTAAGGTATTAGCCAGTTTTTGCCCGCTGAGTGTTTTGATATAATTCTCAACTGATAACCCTTCGTTAGGCAGCAAGGCGGCAAAGGCATATCGGCCTCCGACATAATGTTTTATGAACCCAGTGGCAGAGCCATCGTCAAGAAAACTGTTTTCATAACTGTACATCATCTCTACCTTTTGTTTGATTCCCGAATGGGCAGTGAATTCGCCGTCACGGATATTACTGGTTTTATAAATATTCTCCCATTCGGCGTCAAGTGCCAATGCGTTAATAATGTACATAACGGCATCTTCAGGGATAACAGCAAGTATTTTATCGATTAAACCAAGAGTATTGTCTTTAACCCATTCATTTATTTCATCTACAGTCTGGATAGTAAATGGTCTGTTGAAAACCGATACGCCGTAGTAATCTTTGGTATCTTGCAAGAATCCTTTTTTGACGGTTGGGGCGAAATCATCTCTTAGCCAAATGGAGTTGGCGAGGGTGAATTTACACTGCTCGGTGGAGGACAGTGTTCCTAAATAGTTGTGCAAGTACTCGTTGAGATCACTGGCTGAAAAACGGAAAACCTGTTCCATTTGTGCAAGGGTATTACCATCAGCTCCGTTGGCGACCATGGCCAGGGCGCATAACACTGAAAGAGGGGAAATCATGGCGCTGTCGTCTGAAGGTACACTTTGTTGAAATAGCCTAATGGCAAAGTCGATTGCGGCTACGTTAGGATCGGTATAGAACTCATGCCCGGCAAGTTTTTGTGAATGGCAACTTGACAGAGGGACAAGAAAGGTTGGCAGAACTAAGATAACGCTTAAGAGGATGGCAATTTTCTTTTTCATGGGTTGGTATTCTCCCTTTTTGTACTTATGGCTTTTGGTCGTTATATGACGAAAATTTTTCTCTTTTGTCGATGTCCTCAATAATTGAACGATAGAGGTTATGGCTCGGTTGCTCCACGCTGTTTTTTACCGCCATGATTGTTTGCTGTCGGCTACTGAGAACTAGCGCAGAAGAAATGGTTCCTCTGGCAGTATTTAAGGCTCGTACCGGTCGAGCATCCCGCCAATACAGAAATGATAATGCTGCTATTATGCTGACTCCCATTACCCACGGAATGAGAAGAGAGGAATTCGGCATGGGATAATTTTGAGTGTTATTCCCAGGATACTCCGCCGGAGGAATATCTCGGGACGATTGCGCAATAGTGTTGGGTGATAAGACGGTGGTATTGGAAGTAAATTGGTCAGAAGACGATAAACCATATTCAGCAATGAAAGGTGTGTTAATTCGTACATGAACTTTGTCACCGTATTGCTGGCTAAAACTCAAAAAGTAGTAGGCGTATGATTGCTCTGCTACTGAAATCTCTACGCAGTTGGTGTTTTCTGAAATCCCGATGGCCCAAGGCTGGTTGTCAGAGCTTGATAATATGACATAAATCTCATAGCTTGTGCGAACTAACTCATTGTAGGAGTATTTACAGGGAATAATCGTTATTTGATCTAAAGAGACTGCATATTTTGCGCCGTATTGTGTGCGTAATTGCTCGTTCCTGGCTGTTGTTGGATTGAGTACCATAAGGCAGAGATTATTGCCAGTGAAAAATGCCCCGCCCACGTCGTCTGGATGATTAGCTATGTTTATTGTGTATACTTCAAAGCTCATAATCTCAGCGTTGGCGGATACAGGTAACGCAGGGATTACCAACGCTAATGTCAGCCATAAAACCAAAAGTCCTAAAAGCTTCCTCATATAGTGTCTCCTAGTATGGTTTGCAGTTTACCGATTGCCTTCCGATATGACCACAACACTGTACCTAACGGGATGGTGAGAATTTGAGCGATCTCACGAAACTTCAAATCGCCATTGAGGCGCATTGTTACAATGGTGCGTTCTCTTTCGGGAAGTGTCATGATAGCTTTTTCAACTCCACTTTCATACAAAGTATTGTTTTGGTTGCATTGAAGTGTAATGTCACTTTCATTAAGCTCGACATATTCCCTTTGCTTCCTAATAGTATCCACAGCCAGATTATGTGCCATTCGGTATATATATGCCCGTGGACTAGTTACATTGGTTGGTGGCGAGAAATAGATTTTCACAAATAATTCTTGTAAAACATCCTCCGAGAGTTGAACATTCCGCGTAATACGTAAAACGACTGTATACAGCGGTTTCTTCATTCCCTCATAAAATTCTTCAAATGCTGCTTTATCACCCTGGCGAATTCTAGTCAACAACTGTGGTAGGTCATTCATGGCATTTATTAGTTAGACGTATTAAAGGATGTTTTTATTGGTTAACAAGGCACTATACGGCAAAATATTTTTGCAGAAAGATGAGTTTTCAATTTAGCTCCACTCTCCACTTTTGTTTCCCCATACTCTGGCCATTTCTAAAGCCAGTTTTTGGTGTTCACTCGTTTTTAGATCCGGATCTGATTCAAATAGTAGGGTTGCCTCATTTCGCGCCATTTCCAAAAGCGAAATATCAGACAGTTTGGCCATACGCAAATCCGGTAGCCCGGATTGTCTGGTCCCGAAAAACTCGCCCGGACCGCGCAGTTTAAGGTCTTCGTCAGCCAGTTTGAAACCGTCTTGAGTTGTTTCAATGATATCCAACCTTTGGCGTCCGATTAGAGAGGGGTTATCTGACATAAGCATACAATAGCTTTGATGTACGCCGCGACCGACACGCCCGCGGAATTGATGCAGTTGTGACAACCCGAAACGATCGGCGCTCTCAATCATCATTACCGTAGCATTAGGCACATCAATTCCAACCTCAACTACTGGTGTTGAAACTAAAATATCGCTTTCGTGTTTATTAAAGGTTTGCATCACATTTTCTTTTTCCGTTGCGGACATGCGTCCATGAAGTAATGATAAGCGCAAATCAGGAAAGACCTGCTGGGATAAGCGTTGGTATTCGGCCATGGCGGCTTTGGCCTGTACAGCATCTGATTCCTCGACTAATGGACAGATGATGAAAGCTTGTCGTCCGGAAGAGACCGCTTTACGCAGGAAGCGATAGGCGGACTCACGTTGAGCCTGTGAAAACCATTTTGTTTTAATGGCTTGACGGCCCGGTGGCAGTTCGTCAAGCACTGATAAATCAAGGTCTCCGTAAATGGTTAAAGCCAGAGTGCGTGGAATCGGGGTAGCTGTCATTACCAACATGTGCGGATTGTAGCCCTTTTGGCGGAGGGCTGAACGTTGTTCAACACCGAACCGATGCTGTTCGTCTATTACCACAAGCCCCAGTTTGGCGAAAGAGACTTCCTTTTGAATCAGAGCATGTGTTCCGATTATGATGTCAATTTTAGCATCTGAAAGGGCCTTTTTTAACTCTTTCTTGGTGGCGCCCTTATTATCGGAAATAAGCAGCGCCACACCAATGGATTTTTCCATAATGCCAGAGAAAGAGCAAAATGAATCGCTCTGTTCTATTTGCTGACCCAGATTGCTGAGTAGTTTACTGACGCTTTGGAAATGCTGTGTGGCCAGGATCTCGGTTGGCGCCATGAGAGCTCCTTGGCAATTGTTTGCGACTCCCATCAATAGAGCCGCCAGAGCCACAATTGTTTTGCCGCTACCGACCTCTCCCTGTAATAACCTTGACATGGCAATCGGTTTACTGATATCAGCGTATATTTCGCCAATTGCTTGCTTTTGCGCACCGGTTAGTGCGAAAGGGAGCGAAGCTATGAGTTTTTCATAAATTCCAGTCTCGATTCTTAGCGGAAGGCTAGGCTGTTCTTTTTGCCATTTGCGTTTTTTTGCCATCACGCCGATTTGCAACAGGAGAAGCTCGTTAAAGGCCAACCGTTGGCGGGCTTGTTCCTTATGTGCCCAATCATGCGGAAAGTGCGCTTGGCTGATTGCTTCACTGAGTGTCATCAAATTACGCTTGCTCAATATATTCTGCGGTATGAATTCAGACTGTTGTTCGGCATAAGTGTCCACAATGTTTTTAATCAGTTTTCGCACTTGCCTTTGGTGCAATCCTGATGTTAACGGGTACATTGGGACCATCCGTCCGGTATGAATCAACGTTCCTTCTTCATAGATCTCCCATTCGGGGGACTCAAAAACTGGCCTGCCAGCGAATATCCTAACCCGACCGCTCATCACAACGCGGTCGCCATTTTTCATTTGGCGGGTGACAAAGGGATTGTTGAACCAAATCGCTCTCACATTGCCAGTTTCATCACCCAAGATGGCTTCACTGTGGCGTTTGCCATGTAAAACCATAACACGCACTTCCCATACGTTGGCTATTATGGTCTGTTCTTTATTTTCACTGAGCCCTGAGATGGGCAGCAGACGGCTGTAATCCAAATGACGATTGGGAAAATAATATAAAAGGTCTCGAATGGAACGCACTCCGATTTTAGCGAAACGTGTCGATAGTGCCACTGCAATCCCTTTTATCGAAGAGATTGGCAATTCAAGGCTTGCATCAGATGTTGTCATCATCGTTTTGGTGGGATTGCTTCTCCGTGTTGGCGATACGCTCATAGAGGAAGGTGCTTGCTTGGTTACTGTTTTTTTGGCGCTGGATTGTTCATTCAGTAATTCAAACAAGTTTCCTGCCCAATCGGCACGGTCTGCAGGCGTGGCATCTGAATAGCTAAACGCCGGAGGGAGCAGTTTCCGGATTTGTTTTAGTTTGGCTGGCAGAGTGATTTGACCTGCGGTTTGCACCCACCAAAGAGAAAGGAACTTGTCTAAACCACCGAAAACGGCCTTGTCGTTATAGCCCTGTTTTTTTTCCAGTTCTAAAATTTGACGTAGGCGCGAATTGTCGATCGGCATTATTCCGATCCACTATCAAGATGAAGGAGCCATATTTAATTTGGGAGAACGGAATGAAGGCAAATGAGGCATGTGCAGGCGTGATTTTTCAATAGCGTCTTCAGCGGCGTTCATAGGCGTTTCAGAAGCGTTTATGGCCACGACTAATGCTCCCGGGCCTCCATGTACACCTACTGCTGGTCCTAACGGCGCGAGGTATATGCGGTTTTCATCGACAATGGCTGACAATTTAGCGCGCAGTTTTTGAGCATCTTCAGGAGCATTGCTGTGGACAATACCGATATCGTGAATGTTTTTGTATTTTAGGATATTCTCGAATATTTTTTCCATTCCCTTGGCTCGAGTGCGCACGATTCCTGTCGGTCGCAAAACACCTTCTTTAATGGTTAGCATCGGTTTAACACTGAGCATACTTCCCAGCTTGGAGGTGATTTTACTCAGCCGACCGCCACGCAAAGCATATTTTAAGGTATTGAATACGCCCCAAATGTGCATGTGGGCAATTGTTTTGCGGGCTTCATCTAAAACACTGGAAAGAGATGCCCCACTTTTAGCCAGACGGGCCGCCACAATTGCCACAACTCCTAAGCCGATGGATGTCATTGTGGAATCAACAACTTCAATCCGTCCCTTGCCTTGGGCCAAATCACGGCCTTGGAGTGCTGATTGATACAAGCCAGAAATGTGAGTCGAACATTGGATGGATACGATTTCATCGGCTTCTTTCAAAACATTCTTGTATGTTTCGGCGAAATCGTTTGGCGTTGGTTGGGATGTAGTGATGGGGATTTCGTTCTCAATCATATTTTGATAAACGGTTTCAGGTGAGATTTCAATCCTGTCACGATACGACTTCCCTTGCATATTGACATAAACAGGGACGATGGTGATGTCCAGTTCTTGCGCCAGTTCAGAGGGGATGTCGGAAGTGCTGTCGGTAACAATACGTACTGTCATGTTATAACCTACTCCTCAATATACGAAATTGATAAAACATTGGGTCCGGCGTAAACACCCAGCACCGGACTGATTGGAGAATGGATCATCTGCTCTTTTGGGAAAAATACCGCAAGTCTGTTGAGTAAAGCGTAAGCTGTATCGGGTGTGGTAGCGTGCCCGACACCCAAGGCGGAAACCTTCTTCAAGCCTGCAATTTGGTTGAATAGATAGTCGCTCACGGTGGTCATAGAACGCAACCTGGTAAGTGGTGTAATTTCACCATCTTTAAGTATCAGGACTGGCTTAACTGGTAGTAATGAACCGAGTAAACATTGAGCTTTGCCAATGCGTCCACCTTTGGCCAGATATTTTAAGGTGTCAAAGGCCATAACCGTATTGCTTTTAGCAATGAGAGAATTAACTGTGGACGATATTTCAGCCAAACCAGCGCCGTTTTGAGCCATTCTTGCGGCCTCAATAACTACCAGCCCTAGGCTGAGCGAGGTAAGCTTAGAATCGATAACGTAAAAGTGCTCTTTTCCAGTTATTGTATCGAAGGCATTGATGATTGAACTGTAGAGGCCGCTGAGTTTGCTTGAAATCACAATAGCTAGCACTGCATCTCCATTGTGGAGGATTTGTTGGCAAACATTGGTAAAAACACCGGGAGGTGGCTGGGTAGTGGTTGGAGCGATATCTTCTTGAGTCAATCGACGGTAGAATTCCTCAATTGAGATATCGACGCGGTCACGGAACGATTCCTGTCCAAATAGAAGCGTCATAGGCACAACTGTAATACCAAGAGCCTGAGCTATACTGGCAGGAATGTCAGACGTGCTGTCAGTAACAATTTTAACAGCCATGCTTCCCTCCTATTCCGCGTGGTTTACTCTACAGAGCCAATGTAATTGTAATGCGGCTGTCCGCCGTTTACGATTTCCAGTTGCAGAGAAGGATATTTTGCCAAGATGCTTTCTTTAACAACAAGGGCATCAGCTTCGGTGGTATCTTCACCATAATAAAGCGTAACTACTTCAGCCTTTTTAATGCCGGCTCTGGATAGTGTGCTACAAAGTGCTTTTTGTGGGTTGTCAGCTACGGTGACAATTGCGTCGTCAAGAAGGCCGATAGCCTGTTTTTTCTTTATTTTCAGCCCACTGAAAGTTGTCGAACGTATGGCACGGGTGACCTCAACGGTTTTGACGCCGCTCATGGCCTCGGTCATAAGTTTGATGTTAGTTTCGTAATCGGCCTCATAATCGAAGGCTAGCAAAGTGGCAATACCCTGCGGGATGGTTGTGGTCGGAATCACATGGACCTTTTTCTTGGTGAGTTCCTTGACTTTGTTCGCTGTCAAGACGATGTTTTTATTATTGGGAAGGATGATTACTTGGTTTGAGTATAGTTTCTCAACCGCATCAAGAATATCTTTAGTCGAAGGGTTCATTGACTGGCCGCCATGAATAATTCCGGCAACTCCTAAGCTGGTGAATACATCGGCCAGCCCTTTGCCGGAAGATACCGCTAGCACCTCAATATCGGAGGCAGGAGCGCGGTTTTTTTGCATTTCTAAGAAATCCTGATGCTGTTCGTCCATATTGCGGATTGATACATGATGCACGGTGCCTAACGTGGTGGCAAAGTGAATGATATTGCCGGGGTCAATACTGTGGACATGAACACGTACGGTAGTGTCATCGCCGACCACAATCAAAGACTGTCCGCGGCGGATTAACTTGCGTTTGATTTTTTCCGGCTCTAAATCCTTGCCTTTTAGAAGAAATTCGGTGCAGTACCCATAAGGAACTTCGTCGGTGCCAATTGATGTAGGGGCAGTAACGACAATAGGAGTTAAGGGGATTACGGCAGAGACCAGTTGGGGTTTGCGGAATTGCATCAATTCGGCCTCGCCCCTTAGAAAGCGTAATGCTCCGTCCAAAATGGTAAACAGTCCTTGCCCTCCAGCATCAACCACGCCGGCTTCTTTGAGTACCGGCAGAATAGTTGGAGTATTGGCAACTGATTCGGCGGCAGCGGTTACTGCCGCTTCCAGTACAGAGAGCACATCTCCGCCATTTTTAGAAGCTTGTTTTTGACTGGCAGAGGAAATATCTTTCAGAACCGTGAGGATAGTGCCTTCGACTGGATTGCTGACCCCTTTATAAGCTGTTTCAGAGGCTTTGGCTAAAGCATAGGCAAGTTCTTTGCCATTGAAAGTTTCTTTCTCGCTTAAGCCGATAGCTAAACCGCTCCAAATTTGGGAAAGGATGACACCAGAATTGCCACGAGCTCCCATTAATGCGCCGGTGGCCATTGCTTGTACTACCTCTGAAACGCTGATCGGTTCAGATATTTTGTACCCTGCTTCAATGGTAGAGCGCATTGTGAGCAACATATTGGTGCCAGTGTCTCCGTCAGGTACAGGGAAAACGTTGAGGGCATCAATTTCGGAGGAACTTTTCTCAAGCCAGGAAGTTGCGGCTGCAAACATATCGCGGAACTTAGTCCCGTTAATCACGTGAGAGTGCTTCATACTTTTATTAACCATCCTTTTACAGATGCTCTTATATTCAATTTACCGCGCTTGTCAAAATTGCGCTGTTGTGATAGTATCTATTGTTTGAACTGGCATTTTACTATAATTGTAAGTGATAGTCAAAGGAAAGGAAAAGATTCATGAAATGCGATATCTGCGGCAAAGCTCAGCAATTCGGCCATAACGTGAGCCATTCCAAGCGTCGCACTAACCATCGTTGGGTTGCCAATATTCAATCAGCGCGAGTGATGCGTGACGGAAAGCAGGTTCGCTTGGCTGTTTGTACTCGTTGTCTACGTACCGAGCAAAAGCACGCCACTGGCGTATAACTAATAAGACTGCATTATCTTCTGAGCAAGCCGAGGAACTCCCTCGGCTTTTTTGTTGCCACAGATTAGTAAATACTGCATAATGGAAATAGTGTTTTCCAATTTCGCCGGCCTTTGGATAACTCGTTTTTTTGATATCATATACACAAGAAGTACATTTACTGGTTATGAATTCTTTTCGGCGGTGAAAAATGAACGTTGCCATTTTTGCTTCTCACAATGGGTCAGATCTCCAAGCGGTGATTGATGCTTGCCGAAAGGGCAAGCTCAAAGCTCGTGTTTGTGCTGTGTTCAGCAACAACTCTGATTCAAGAGCGTTACTAAGGGCAAAGGAAGCTAACATTGACAGCTACCATGTAAGCGCTAAAGTGTATGGTAACGAATACGTAATGAACAACGAAATATTAAAGCTTTTGGATGCTCATCAAACCGACATAATTTTTTTAGCAGGTTATCTGAAGAGATTTGGACACGATATCGTAAAGAAGTACCATAACCGAGTGTTCAATATTCATCCGTCTTTACTGCCAAAATATGGAGGGCAGGGGATGTATGGTATAACTGTGCATCAGGCTGTAGTGAAGGCACAGGAAAAAATCTCGGGAATAACTATTCATAGGGTAAATGATGAATACGACAGAGGTGAAATTGTGGCTCAAACTACTGTGCCAGTGTTGCCCTATGACACCGCGGAGATTTTAGCTGCCAGAGTACTGGAGAGAGAGCATGAGTTTATTGTGGAGGTTATTGGCAAAATAGTTGATGGTGATATCCCTATCGGTTAATATCCGCAGAATTTGGAATGTACCATAGCGCCTAATAACAAGGAGGAAACAAATGATGAAGCTTAAAAATATGTTATTGGTTGTTTGCGTGTTTGTGCTCTGCGCACCTCTTAGTGTCACATATGTTGCGGCTGATTCCCCTGCAATACCTAGTCCTTTCCAAATGACTTTTGATGATGGAAGAAAGATTTTTTACTATACCCCAAGATACTATTACTCCGTAGATGGCGAAGCGAGACCGAAAACTGGTTTATACTACAACACTGATCCTTTAATTAATATCTATTATTATGATGAAACCTCGTTATGGCCCGGTCTAGGCTTTGAATTATATGAAGGCAGTGTATTGTTTTCGGAAGACGGCATGTATTTCGTCAATTTTCCGTGGGCAAGCAACCAAGGTATAGGAGTCAATGGATTTGGTGCTTGGGATTATAACGGTGAGACTAGCGGAACGGCGATACTCTTTTTTGATGAGGGACTCCTTATTAAAGAATATCAAGTTAAAGATCTCCTTATGGACGTATCTAAAGGAGGAGTTTCCGTGTCTCATATTTTTTGGGAAAAGACGCAAGACCGAACATTTGATTCAGAGCAAAACATATTAACAGTTACAACCTTAGATGGCATTGTTTACAGATTTGATATCTCGACAGGTGAACTAATAAGTAGCAGTGCGACTCAGAGCTTAGTTCAAGTTCGCGCAATAATGTTGAGGGTATTATCAAGCATAAAAGTTGGATTTTCCGTATTCAAAACGGTTTAAAGCAAAATAGCTGTTACTTTTGCAATAAGTATCCTGTCATAGTTTTAATAACAGCCGATTATTTGAGAATATGTAAATATAGTGTACCTAAAGAGGGGTGGCTGTCATGTTGGTAAAACTAGCCGAAAGGATCATAACCCCTATCGTCCGAAGTCAGTAGCAGACCAGTGACATCTACGTTCTTGATTGGCAAACCATATACGACTGGGAGGAGGGTATTACGAGGTACTCAGTGCTGAACTCCTGTTTTAATCCCAGAAAGGTATTTCAGTACTAAAGTTACAGTAAACAGTTTTTTGTGGGCTTTGCCAGAGGAATTGTTAATGGATCATGAGATAATCTTGTGCGCTTTTTCCAATTGCTTTGTGACCTGTTGATATGCTGTTCCACCTAAGACATCTTTGGAAGCAACCGAACGAATGGCGCTGATTTGGAGAATGTCATCGCCAAATAATGGACTGAATTCTTGGTATTCAGCCAGTGTCAAACTCTCTAGGGTTTTACTTTTACTGATGGTTTTGGTCACTAACCTGCCGGTGATGGCATGAGCTTCGCGGAAAGAGAGACCTTTCTTTACTAAGTAATCAGCAACGTCGGTAGCCAAAATAAAACCTTGGGCCAGTGCTCGCGCCATGTTTTGAGGCTTAAAAGAGAGCGTTAGGAGCATTTCAGAAAACACGTTAAGCGAAGCTGAAAGGGTATCATGGGCATCAAAGAGAGCTTCCTTATCCTCTTGTAAATCACGGTTATAAGATAGCGGTAAACCCTTCATGGCAGTGAGCATACCCATTAAATGCCCGTAAATACGACCGGTTTTACCTCGACCTAGTTCGGCCACATCCGGATTCTTCTTTTGAGGCATAATTGAGGATGGGGTAGCATAGGAGTCATCCATTTCAACAAAGGCAAATTCGGCTGACGACCAAAGCACTAGTTCCTCCGCCAGACGTGAAATGTGCATCATGCATTGGCTTGCGCAGGATAAGTATTCAATGACAAAATCACGATCAGAAACAGCGTCAAGGCTGTTTTGGCTAATATGAGCAAATTCTAGTTCATTTGCCACAAACTCGCGGTCCAAGTCATAGGCTGCACCGGCTAACGCTCCGCTTCCCAAAGGCATTACATCCGCACGTTGGTAAGCATCTTCAAAGCGGGCATAATCACGTTCAAACATTTCAAAATAAGCCAACAGATGGTGGGCTAGCAGCACTGGCTGCGCTGGCTGTAAATGTGTGTAACCGGGTAGGAGTGTGTTGATATTTGTTGTAGCTTGTTTAATTAAGGAAAACTGTAATTTTCTGATGTCAGTCTGTATTTGGCGGATGGCATCTCGAGTGAATAATCGTGTATCGAGAGCTACTTGGTCGTTGCGTGAGCGAGCGGTATGCAGTTTGCCGGCTACTACCCCTACCATCTCACCTAATCTTTGCTCAATGGCCATATGAATGTCTTCAAGTTCAGGCTTAAGTACAAACCTCCCCTCTGATATTTCAACTTCAACCTTTTTCAGCCCTTCTTCCAAAGCCTGTGCTTCAGATGTGGAAATAAGGTTTTGTTTAGCCAACATACGAGCATGGACGATACTGCCACGTATATCGAAGTGATATAGCCGCCAGTCAAAGGGGAGAGAACTTGTGTAGTTGATTACCGTCTCAGCGGCATCTTTTTGGAATCGTCCGCGTATTTGGTTCATATAATTGCCCTTATTTTTATTTATTCTCAGCCTGTTCAAATATCGGCTGGAGTTTAGCTTGTGTTTTTACCGGAAGTCCATATAAGTGGATGAAGCCAGGCGCAGTGCTTTGGTCAAATTGATCTCCTTCTTCATAGGTAGCCAGATTATGCGAATAGAGAGAATGCATCGATTTACGCCCAACAACTGTACAACAACCTTTATACAGTTTAATACGAACTGTTCCGGAGACAAAGCGTTGCGTACTGTCAATGTAAGCGCAAAGGTCCTGACGCCCTGCGGTAAACCACAACCCGTTGTAGATGATATCAGAGAATTCCTGTGTTACCTTTTGTTTAAAGCGGGATTGATCTTTGGCTAAAGTTAGAGACTCCAATGCCTGATGTGCCTTTAGCAACGTAATGGCGGCCGGGGCTTCGTAGATTTCGCGGCTTTTTATGCCTACCAGCCGATTTTCTACATGGTCAATGCGTCCTACTCCATGTAGCCCGGCTAGTTCATTGAGTTTTTGAATCAAATCAAGTCCGTTGGTCATTTGCCCGTCTAGAGCGACTGGGATACCTTTTTCAAAGCAAATTTCGTGGTAGCCCGGTTCATCTGGGGCATCTTTAGCTGATTTAGTCCAAGCGTAGACTTCCTCAGGGGGCTCGTTCCAAGGATCTTCCAACATTCCGCACTCAATAGAGCGCCCCCAAATGTTCTCATCAATCGAATAAGCATGACCGGATTTAACCGGGATCGGAATAGAGTGTCTTTCTGCGTAGCAGATGGTTTCCTCGCGGGTCATTCCCCATTCACGAGCGGGAGCTATAATCTTGATTTGGGAAGTCAGCGCGTTGATGGTGACTTCAAAACGCACTTGGTCGTTACCTTTGCCGGTACAACCATGGGCGATTGCCACTGCCCCTTCTTGTTGTGCAATCTTGGCAAGAATTTGAGCGATTAATGGGCGAGCCAAGGCCGTAGCCATTGGGTATACGCCTTCATACATCGCGCCGGCCTTAAGTGCGGGAAAGATATAATCATTGACAAAAGCCTTTTTGGCATCAACTGCCATTGCTTTTATTGCGCCGACCTGTAGCGCTTTCTCGTTAACAGCGGAAAAATCCTTTTCATTGCCGACATCAATAATGGCGGCAATCACTTCATAACCGTATTTTTCTTTCAGCCAACGAATTGCCACTGAAGTGTCCAGTCCTCCTGAATAAGCAAGTACTATTCTATCTGCCATGTTATCCTTCCTTTTGCCCAATTATACCCTATGGATGGGTAATCTAGGCGAATACTTTAATCAGTGCTCTCCTAAGTATACCCAAAGCTTTATTTATATCGGCTTCCTGTACGATTAGCGGCGGAATAAGTCGTAACATATTTGGTTTTAGGTTATTTACCAAAAGTCCCATGTCTAAACAGGCGAGCATAACTTCTTTTGCGCAGTCTTTCTCAAACTGCAACCCAACAAGTAATCCTTTTCCGCGCACATCAGAGATGAGTGGAAATTCCTGTTGTAGCTTAATTAATCCATCCACCAGCCTAGTACCCATTTCTTGGGCATGCGAGGCCAAATCATGCTTGATTATATACTGTAGGACAGCATAACCCGCTGCGCAGGCCAGCGGGTTCCCACCGAAGGTTGAACCATGTTCGCCTTTGGCAAATACGGAAGCTTTTTCCGAAGTTAATATCGCTCCGATGGGAACACCTCCCGCAAGCCCTTTAGCTAACATTACCACATCAGGGACAATACCGGATTGCTGATATGCGAAAAGGCTGCCGCAACGTCCTACACCGGTCTGCACTTCATCCATCAGTAAAAGCAAGTTGTTCTGTTCGCACCACTCTTTAACTTCTTTTAAATAATTTGGCTGTGGGACATTTACTCCGCCTTCACCCTGTACCGCTTCAAGCAGTACAGCACACGTTTTCTCAGAGGTTGCATTCTTAATTTCTTCGATATTGTCGTAGGCTACATTGGTAAACCCGTCAGGTAAAGGCATATACGGCTGTTGAAATTTGGCTTGTCCGGTAGCCGCAATTGTTGCCAGTGTTCTTCCATGGAATGAATTATGCGCTGAAATAACTTCATATGCCCCGTTTCGTTTAAGGTGTCCCCAGCGTCTGGCCAGTTTAACGGCGCCTTCCACAGCCTCAGCCCCGGAGTTGGCAAAAAATACTCGTTGTAGTTCGCTGTTTTGAGTGAGCAAATTAGCTAGTTTCAGTTGCGGAGTGGAATAGAACAGATTGGAGGTGTGCATCAGCAAGCGTGATTGGCGATTAATAGCTTTGATCAGCACAGGGTGACAGTGCCCTAAACTCACCACTGCAATGCCAGCCACAAAATCCAGATAGCGTTTACCTTTTTCATCGCGCATATACATGCCACGTCCTTTTATAAGCGTAACGGGCACTCGCTCAAAAACCGGCATAAAACTTGTTTTTTCAATATCAATCCAATTCACTTGCTATCTCCCTGAAGCACTAATTGTACTCCCTGTATTTCTGTTGTTAACGGCTGATAGGACGGCCTGTGGCTTACGGCCGTCCACAATACGGCATACCACGTTGGCTTGTGCGGCACGCTCACAGGCTTTTAGTTTGGGTATCATTCCGCCCTGAGCAACCTTTGAAAGCACTATTTCGTCAACCTTCTTAACATCAAGATGATTGATGACGTTGCCGGAGGCATCCTGTACACCATTGACATCCGTGAGAAAGAGTAGCAATGCGGCTTTCATTTCGGCAGCGATTTCGCCGGCTACGGTATCCCCATTAATGTTAAGAAGCAGTGGGTCGGATTCTTTTTCGCTGGCGGTATTTAAACCAATCGGTGAGATTATCGGCACGAATCCTGCTTGGAGTAAGGTTTCCAAGACTACTGAATTAACTTTCTCGATTTTGCCTACATATCCCAGTTGGTTGTCTCTTGGAGATCCTTGAATAAGAGCTCCATCAACTCCGCTTAATCCAACGGCATTGACTCCTGCTGCGCAGAAAGCCGCAGTTGTTTCTTTATTGGCTAAACCGGCGAGAACAGCGATAACTACCTCCAAAGATTGCTTATCAGTAATACGCTCTCCCTGGTAAAATTGGGTGTCAATGCCTTGATTATTCATCCACTGTGTTACAAGTTTACCTCCGCCGTGGACGATTACCACGGACCATCCTTGCTGGATAAGCTCCAGTATCCCCAATATGGCGGAGTCTTTTCGGTCTATTATTGAGCCGCCCAGTTTTATTACGATTAATTTTCTCATCACCAATAACTCACATGTCCATCAGGTTGTATAATCGGCATTGATGCACACGTACTCTTTTGACAAATCGCAACCCCAACCGGTGGCACTGCTATCACCCAGATTAAGATTCATATTGATATGTACCTCGTCTTGTTTCAATTCATGACCAAGCTGTTGCTTGTCGAAAGGAAGAGGCATCCCTTCCCGCATTACCATAATTCCGCTGATTGAAAGATCCAATTTGCTTTCTTCAAGAGATGCCCCACTGCGTCCAGCGGCGACTACAATTCGCCCCCAATTAGGGTCGCATCCGTGTATGGCGGTTTTTACCAACGGGGAACTAATTACAGTATGTACGACCTTACTGGCGTCTTCTTGATTGCGCGCACCGAAAACACTCATTTCGATCAGACGCGTCGCGCCTTCTCCATCGCGAGCAAGCTCTTTGGCAAGGTAGACGCAGACGGACTCCAATGCTTGCTGGAAAAGCATAGCTTGTGATGAGCCTTCGTTAATCTGATTGTTTTCGCTCATACCATTTGCCAGCATAATCAGACTGTCGTTGGGGGATGTATCACCATCAACCGAGATCATATTAAATGACTTATCGGCTGCCATCCGTAAACATTTTTGCAGAAAGCTGATTTCCACTGTAGCATCGGTAGTAAGAAAAGAGAGCATAGTCGCCATATTGGGATGAATCATTCCCGCTCCTTTGGCCACTCCGCCGATACAGAATTCATCACAGGACACTGCGCATTGTTTGGTCTTGGTATCGGTAGTCAGAATGGCTTGGGCGAAGCTATCTCCTCCGTTGGGAGAAAGGATAATCTTCTCAATAGCGTTATTCAGCAATTCAAGAGGCAACCTTCTTCCGATTACGCCGGTGCTGGCAACTAACATGTCTGCCATATTCACACCGGCTTTGGCGGCCGCTGCTGCTCCCATACTTTGGGCATCGGCTTGACCTGCTTCTCCTGTGCTAGCGTTGGCACAGCCTGAGTTAACGATAATACCTCGTACGCTGGTAGAAGGGAGTATTTTCTGGCATAAAAGAACCGAAGCCGCTTTTATTTGATTAGTAGTGAATATTCCCACCCCATGGGAAGGAACCTCGCTACAAAGCATGGCTACGTCTAAATTAAACAGAGAGTGGGAGTTGATACCAGCATATGCCGCTCCCGCCACAAAACCTTGGGGGGTAGTTACACTCCCATACGGATCAAAATTAAATAATGTATTCATGAATCACTCAAAATATAGCAAAAATTCGAGTTGTGAACAATTTCCGTAAAAACAGACAAGATGGCGTTATCTTAACTGCAAAAGGCATAGTAAACGACTAAATGAGACTAGTCTACCGCTTTCGATGTTTTACGTCGACGATTTTTCCAACCGAGCATAACAAGCAATTCACCTACTGCGGCATCGCTGGTTTCCTCTGTCATAGGAGTGTTAGGGTGAATGGTATATTTGTTCTTGCGACCGACTTTGGTGCGAGTGATATAACCGCCATCTTCAAGGTCAGTGATAATTTTATGCGCCGTCCGTTCGGTGACACCAACCACATCGCCAATCTCGCGTGCAGTACTGCGTGGATGCTTGGCAATGGTCGCCAAAATCAGTCCATGGGTAGTAATAAAAGACCAATTCGTCATGATTTTGCTTTGAAAAGAAGAACAGTATTTCTAGTATTGGCTTTCCTTATTTAACTCCAGTCTGACATAAAGCTGTGTCTATGTCAAGCGAGCAGCAGGCGTATTATACTGGATTTAACTTTCAAAAATGCCTATGCTGTTTATGACAGGTGGGTTCTGTGGGTGACTCATCTCCCCACCGGCAAAGACCACAGGAACGGATGCGATTTTTAACACTATATCCAAACCTTCCGAAACCATGCCAAACTGGGTATAGTTTGGTTGTCGATTAAGATAACTAGCATCGTTACCGCAACAGATAAAAAACTGGCTTCCGTTAGTGTTCGGTCCGGCGTTAGCCATCGCTAAAATGCCCGGTTCGTAGGAGTGTTTGACCGGTAATTCGTCAATGAACTTATAACCCGGGCCACCACATCCAGTCCCGGTAGGGTCTCCGCTTTGAATCATGAAAGTCTTAATAATGCGATGAAAAATTACGCCATTGTAGAATTTATTGCGAACCAAAAATACAAAATTGTTGACCGTTATGGGGGATTCATCTGCCAGTAACGCAACCTTAAATGAACCGAGACTGGTATCAAAAGTGGCAGAGTACTTTTTCGCAGAATCTATTTGCATAGATGGAGGAGTATTCCAGCTGAGCATGTTGTTATTAGAGTTTTGATTGTTGATTGACATAATTACCCTTACTAAGTTCTAAATTCGACAATTAATACAACTGTTATCTTATAGCCTTATGGCGATACTAAATCTTAGACTGGCAAATAATGAGTGTCGGGATGTTCTCTCACAAGTCAGTCAAGCTAGCGTACTTCGATGGTTACATGGTTAATGACCGGGGGCTTTACAGGCTTGCTGAACTCATATGAAGTTCCGATAATAACAAGTTCCACATCAACAGCAGCTATTTTGTTTACGATTGCCATATCATCAACAGATAAGACTTTGCCAAATTGAGTATATTTGGGTTCCAAGGTATAGGCGGCGTTGCCAGTACAGATAAAAAACTGGCTTCCGTTAGTGTTCGGTCCGCTGTTTGCCATGGCAATAACTCCAGGGTCATAACTGCCAACATTCGATAATTCATCATCGAATGTGTATCCCGGCCCCTGTATTGTTCCGACCTCGTAATTATAAGGTTGCGGGTTGCCGCCTTGAATCATAAAATTCTGAATAATACGATGAAAAGTCAAACCGTCAAAGAAGTTTTCGTTAGCTAAAAAGACAAAGCTGTTAACTGTCTGCGGGGCCTTATCAGCCCACAACTCCACCCTAAATGTTCCAAATGAAGTGTCAAAGACGGCCGTATAAGTCTTGGACGTATCAATAACCATTTCCGGAGGAGAATTCCATTGCTTAACACTCCTCCCGCAACTTGCCAAGGGAGAAAGCAGTAAGACAATTGATATAATTGCTAAACCAGTTTTAATTGTAAAGTTCTTCATGTCTAAACAATACCCATTAAGTATGCCACCTGTCAAATAACAGTTTTGGCTTAGGTGTTTGCCCGTTTTTGTTTTCGATGATGTAACCATTCATTGGGGTTAATTTTGTAACTTAAACGAATAAGATATGGGGTAATGAAAGTAGTTACTCCTACTGCCATACCTATTGTGGGAAACAAAACATCATTGATTACGCCCATGTCTTGCCCTGCTTTAGCAACAATAAAGGCAAATTCACCGATTTGCCCGAGTCCCAGGCCTACCCGGCAGGCAATTGACCAGTTATAGCCCATAAGCCTGCTACCTAAGCCGCAACCAACAACTTTGCCAATTAACATTGTGAAGATTACAACTAGCGTAGGCACAAAGAATTCGCCGAATAGGCTGATATCAATTAATGCGCCGACAGAAACAAAGAAAACGGCTCCGAACATTTCTTTGATACGTGACACATTGTGATGTATGTGTTCGCCAACTTTAGATTCGGCCACCATGATTCCCATTAAAAATGCCCCCATTGCCATCGAAAGACCAGCCAACTCTTCAGCAAGTATCGCCAACCCAAAACACAGCCCCAGTGCCACTAGTAGGGTAACTTCGTCTTGTTCAGTATAATCTTCACCAGATTTTGTTTTGTTAATCCAATTGATGAAACGTGGAATAGCGAATAAGCCAATTAATAATGCTCCAGCCAAGAACAATACGATAATGCCGAGTTTAAGTAGGATAGAAGTGGTAGACACGGTCTCCGTCCCTACAACGGCGGTGAGAATGGATAGTATAAGCACTACTGCCAAATCCTCCACAACCAGTACTCCCATCATAATTGTTGTGGAGACGTCTTTCATTTTTCCCATACCAGTCAGTACTTTGGCGATAACCACTGTACTGCTGGAACCCAGCGCGGCACCAAGGAATAGACAATCAATTGGTTTCCAACCAAGCAAAACTCCTGCCAAAAAACTGACACCAAACATCATCACTAGCTCTATGATTGCGATGATTCCGTAAGTTTTAAGTCCAAGTTTACGTAATTTAGAAAGAGGGAACTCAAGCCCAATGCCAAACAGAAGCATTAAGACACCTAACTCTGCTAGCGCATCTAATACAACAGGTTGATGAATTAAGCTGAACGGAGGACTATATGGGCCGACAATAATTCCGGCAATCAAATAGCCAAGAATCAAAGGCTGTTTGATTTTGTGAAAAATAAAGGTGATTATGCCGGCTGTTGCCATGATTACGGCAAAATCAGCTACAATCTGTGATTCAAATGGCATGTCAAATGGCATCAATTCTTCCTTACTAGGGTGAGACCGACCAACTGAAAAGGCTTATTTATAACTTCAGCATTGCCTGCTGCGAGATTGCCAAAAAATTATAACAACTATGACATATGTTTGGCAAATAGATTTTGTGGCTGGGCATACCGAAACAGAAAACATGTACAGAACAATTGGTTACGGGAATGTGATGTATGAAAGAATAGTGGTAACTAGGTAAATGCGTTGGGTTTTGTCAATAAATTGGCAACGAAAAAAGCCTCCGTTCAAGGAGGCTTTTGAGTCCATGTAGCCACTAAACTACCACTGGACGAACATGGGCATAATGACGTGGACGTAATCATCTGAACCTACCGGCTTAAAGACGCCGGGGCTGGAAGGAGTAGTCATCTCAATGGCAATCTGTGAATCTTTCACTACTCCCAATAACTCCACAAGATACTTGCCGTTAAAAGCAATTTTAGCCTCAGGGCCTTGTACTACGGCATCAATCTCAGCTTTATCGTCGCCGAGCTCTTCAGAGCGAGCCATAACAGACAATTTGCCAGGGGTTACTTCGCTTTCTCCTTGGTTGATGACGAGGCGTACAATCCCGTTTCCATCACGGGCAAAGATAGCAGCGGTTTTCGTGGCACGGAGGAAATGGCTGAGATCAACAACGGCGCGAGTAATAAAACTCTGGGGGATAAGCTGATTATACTGAGGAAAATTTCCTTGTACCAATTGGGAAAGAATTTCAATATCTTTTAGCCGGAATAAAATCTGGCTCTTGGCGGCATTTACTTTTATTTCCAGTGCTCCCTCTTGATCGCTGATTAAGCGATTTAGCTCTGTCAAGGTCCGGCCGGGAATAATTACAACCGATTTTTCCTCAACACTGGACGCCAGAGGAATTTTGTATATCGCTAATCGAAAACCATCTGCTGCGGCAAGGGTAAGAGTTTGCTTCTCAAATTCGGCACTGACTCCAGTGAGTACGGGGCGCGATTCGTCAGAAGCTGCGGCAAAAACTACTTGACTGATGGCTTGGCGTAAAGCGCTAACTTCAACCTTTGCATTCAAGCCATCTTCGATAGGAGGAATTCTCGGAAAATCCTTGGCATCAACCCCGGCAATCCGTGCTTCAAAACGGGCGCACCTGAGTTCCAATACCTTCGCGCTTAACTCAGATGGTTGAATATCAATTCTGTCGTTGGGTAGGGTGGCAACGAACTCGGAAAGAAGTTTAGATGGGATGGTAATGGAACCTTCCTCCTCAATTTTAGCCCCAATCCAGCAGCTGATAGCCATTTCTAGATTTGTTGAGACAAGCTTCAACCTTCCCTGGTCACTTTCAAGTAGGATATTATTGGTAATTGGCAAAGTGGTTCGTGTAGCTGCAGTCCTTCCAACCATATTTAGACCCCGAGTTAAGTTTTCTTGCAGACAGGATAGTTTCATAAATCCCTCCAAGGTTTTGTCGGAACAAGTATATACCTTTTTGGAGTGTTGACTCAAGCGCTGAGTTTTATGGTGGGTATTGCGTGTAATCCTCTGGCTGTGAGTGCCGATTTTCGCAGGGTATTGAGGTGATGGCATTAATAATTTGATGGTAGTGGTGATTTCGATATTTTTTCTATGACGGCTATAACTTTAAAAATTAATTCACCAAAGTTCAAGATGCCTGTTTTAAGTTTTTGTTGATAATTCTTTGTCCCCTATTCCAAACAGAAGTTGACGAGCGCGGGAGGTTGCTCTGGCGCGATGGCTGATACGGTTTTTAGTTTCAGAACTAAGCTCAGCCATTGTCAAATGCAGTTTGGGAAAAAAGAAAATTGGGTCGTAACCAAAACCGTTTTCTCCTCGTGGTGCCAAGGCTATTAAACCACGACAGCTACCTGAGCAGAGGCGTAAGTCTCCTTTAGGTGAAGCAATAGCTATGGCACATCGAAAGCGAGCCGTACGTTGTTCAAAAGTTACTCCATTGAGTTTAGAAAGTAAGCGGATTACTCGCTGAGTATCGCTTGCGCCCTGGCCAGCATAACGCGCTGAAAAAATTCCCGGGTCGCCGTTAAGAGCATCAACTTCTAAACCTGAATCGTCGGCCAAAGTGAGTAATCCTGAAGCTTTGGCAAATGCTAGCGCCTTAATGCGAGCATTTGCGGAGTAGGATTTGCCGGTTTCAGCTACCTCCAGCGAAAGCCCGACTTGGGAGGGGCTGAGCAGCGAAAAGGGGATTCCAGACAACAAAACGCGAAGCTCCTCCAGCTTGTTTTGGTTATTTGTGGCTAAAAGGAGCTTCGAGACCATTATGTTTTCTGCTAGTCCGAGATTGGGGTAAAACGTCCTTTCAGTTTATTCATCACTTGCGGCATTGTGGTGTATTCCATCTCTTCAAGCGGCAGGCGGTGTGGTTCAAATGGGCCATGAGCGCGCATGTAATCGGCTGCGTTAAGCGCTTTTTGGCGTGCGTTATCATAACTCTTGTCAGCAAACATATCGCGAGGACCAATCAGTTTGCCATTGGCTAGTTGGAAACCACAGGCTACAACCCGCGGAGGTCCGTCAAAACGGGTGGGAATGCTGTCGGCAATGGATACAGGCATGAAAGGCCCGATATGAGAACCACGCATCCATCCTTCCACTAAATGTGGCATGGAGAATGGCTCCAAGACCTCACCGACCGCGGGGAAAATTCCTTGTGCACGTACAATGCATACCGGATCATCTTTGCCAACATAGCGACCGGCAATGAGTGACAGTTTTTGCGTTGAGGAAACAGCGGCAATCTCGCCAGTGTCTCGATGTCGAACAGCCTTGACGCAGTAGCGTGAGGGAGCACCGATGAAGACTAACATATCATATATTTCTTCCGGTGAATTAAAGAGTATTTTCTGTCCTTTCATGACATCGTGAACTTCAAAGGAATAGCCGTTGTGCATATTCTCAGCGATAACCAACCCGATTGTGTTGAATGGGTCAGCAAACATTTTGTAAAGAGGCATGTTCCATGCGCCTGAGGACGTTTTATCCGCCATGAATATGATAACTGGCTCAGATGTGCGTTCATCAATATCCATTTCTGCCAGTCCAGGGCCCATACCACGAACGTTGCATGAGAATGCGTCGGTCAAAAGATCCTGCCCCGCGCCATAGAGTTTAAGTTTTTTAGCCACTTCGGTGCAACCGACAAAAGTATTCCACGCTAATTCATGAATCTGTTGGTTGTCGATACCCAAAGTATGTGTCATAATGAGTTGAGCATCGTCACCGCATTTAGTGACATGAAAGTCCACCAACAGTCCAGCATCTTGGGCTTTCTGTAGGCACTCGTTGGCATATGCCAGTAAGTCCGGATGGGAATCGGAGTGTCCTACATATCCGCCGACATCAGCCTTGATGACACTTAATGTAATTTTCATAGTCTCTCCTTTTTTAGTAATCTATTCCAAGACGGGCAGTTATCCCGCGCTCGAAAGCGTGCTTTATACTATTCATTTCGGTTACCACATCGGCAATTTCAATAATGCCAGCGTCTGCATTTCGTCCAGTCAAAATTAAGTCCAGAGCTTTTGGCCGATTCGCTAAAACGCTTAGTACATCACTTACGCTAATTAAACCAAAATCGACTGCTCCATTTATTTCATCCAGAACGACTAATTCGTAGTCACCACTTTTAATAATCTCGCTGGCTTTTGCCAAGGCTTGTCGCGCTTGCTGGGTGGCTGATAAATCAAACTGTCCTTTCTTAAGCCATTGCTCAATCCCGAAGTTGAACACCGTAACAGTAGGGAGGTTTTTTAAAACACTTACTTCACCTTGACTGAACATTTTGCCTTTTAGAAAAAAAATGACACCAACCTTAATTCCGTAACCAGCTGCCCGTACGATTGTTCCAATTGCCGCTGTGGTCTTACCTTTTCCGTCACCCGTAAAAACCGTTACTAAACCTGTGCGCGATTGTGGGTCAGTTGTATTGTCTGTGATTTTTTTACTTGTCAACTTACTCAACTTAAACGAAAAAACACTACCTCGGAATCGGAACACAGTTTAACAACCAATCTTGCCCATGTCAATTGTTTTGACAGTAAGGTTCAATGTTGAAAATGTATATAAAGAATTGCTAAACTACTTGGATATTTTTTTGGGAAAGAGAGGAAACCATGAAGGTAATTCAGGAAATGAACAGGTACGGGCATGAACAAATTGTTTTTGTTCAGGACAAATCGGTGGGGTTGAAGGCGATTATTGCGGTTCACAGCACTGTTCTCGGACCGGCACTTGGGGGGACTCGTTTCTGGAACTATGCTTCGGAAGAAGATGCCTTGTTTGATGTGTTGCGTTTATCTAGAGGCATGACCCTCAAGAATGCGGCTGCTGGGCTCAAACTTGGAGGTGGTAAGGCAGTTATAATTGGCGATCCACAGCAACTGAAGTCAAGGGTTTTTTTCCATGCCTATGGCAAGTATATTAATTCTCTTGGAGGTAAATACTATACTGCGGAGGATGTTAATACTAGTGCTACTGATATTTCTCAAATTAGTGAGGTGACCAAATATGTTTCTGGAATTCCCGAAACAAGCGGTAATCCTTCTCCATTTACAGCGCGTGGCGTTTTCATGGCTATGCAAGCGGGAGCGAGTGTTAAATTTGGTTCGGATTCACTTGCAGGAAAGACTGTAGCGATACAGGGAATTGGAAGTGTGGGCTATGAACTCTGCAGCCGTTTAGCTAAAGTAGGAGCTAAATTAAAAGTTTATGACATTAATCCGGTAGTTGTAGAAAAGGCTGTAACCGAATTCGATGCAATTGCTGTCACAGCAGATGAAATATTGACTACCGACTGTGATATTTTTTCGCCTTGTGCTATGGGTGCTTTATTGAACACTGGCAACGTTGGAAGTTTAAAATGTAAAATGGTGGCAGGTGCAGCCAACAATGTTTTGCTTGATGCTGAGACAGGAGACAAACTGGATACGCTAGGTATTCTGTATTTACCTGACTACATAGTCAATGCTGGCGGAGTTATTAATTGTGGAATGGAAATTCCCGACGGCAAATACGATGTTGACCTTGTTAATGCGCAGGTTGATAAAATCTACGATACCACGCTTAAGATAATCAATTTGGCTCAAACGAAAAATGTAAGCACGTATCGAGCGGCTGATGATTATGCTTTTGGGATCGTGGAATCAGCCCGTTAGTCACTAATCAGTTTTTGTCTTGCATTCGGGCGAATACGACACCTATGGTATTCGCCCGAATGTGTTAGATATACTGGGATAATAATGTTTTTCTCGGTGTATTAAAGAATGAAAATAGTGCGTTTTAAATCGGAGAACCATTTTTCTTTTGGTGTCGCTATATCAGGGCAGGTTAAACAGTTGGTAGGGAGTCCATACAAACGCCTGATTTATTCTGGAAATGTCTTCGCTGAAAATGAAATTAAATTACTTGCACCATGCAAACCGAGTAAAATTGTGGCGATCGGTCTGAATTACAGGTTGCATGCAGATGAATTAGAATGCAATCTTCCTTCACATCCGCTAATGTTTCTAAAACCGCCGTCATCAGTGATTGGTCATGAAGAAGAGATTATCCATCCTGCTATTTCGCAACAGGTAGACTTCGAAGGGGAATTGGGAATTGTAATCGGACGAAAAGGGCATTTAGTGCCAGTTGATGAAGCAGGACAATATATTTTTGGATATACATGCTTTAACGACATTACGGCACGGGACCTGCAAAAAATTGACGGGCAGTGGACGCGTGCAAAAAGTTTTGATACGTTTGCATGTATTGGCCCTTGGATTGAAACTGAACTATCTCCAGTAGCGCTTAAAATAGAGACGTTTTTAAATGGTGAACTAAAGCAGTGTGGTAATACTGCTGATATGATTTTTTCTCCAATAGAATTAGTGAGTGCTGTTTCGCAAGTAATGACACTTGAGCCGGGTGATGTCATTGCGAGCGGAACTCCAGCCGGGATTGGTCCAATGGAAATCGGCGATGTAGTGGATGTCAAAATTGAGGGTGTGGGGACTCTGCGTAATAGGGTTAGCGCAAGACATTTGTTCTCGTGAAATATTGAGCTTGAGGCTCTTTTGGCATAACCTGTTAATCCAATAAACTTTCTGCTGTTCTATTGCGATAGAACTTTTTTCTTCAACTCGTAAAGTTTTGTCAGCGCCTCCAATGGCGATAGCTTGTCTATTTCAAGTTTGACAAGTTCATCAGTTAGATAGGTATTGGGAGAGAAAAAAGATAATTGAGGATGTTTGATGGACGTGGTTTTAATTCCTTTGCCAATTTTCTCCGCCGATGGTGAACTTTCTAGTTCGCTAAGTACCGCTTGGGCTTTTTCAACCACTGTGCGTGGAAGTCCAGCCAGTTTTGCCACATGGATGCCGTAGCTCCTATCAGCTCCTCCTTCGACAATCTTATGCAGAAAAATTATCTCAGCGTGATTTTCTGCGACTGCTACGTTGAAATTAACTACGTCAGAGAGGGAGTCGGATAAAGATATTAGCTCATGGTAATGAGTGGCAAACAAAGTGCGCGCTCCGTTCAAAGAATTATGGATGAATTCGACAACTGCTTGGGCAATGGCCATTCCGTCATAAGTGCTGGTACCTCGGCCGATTTCATCCATAATCAATAGTGAACGCACGGTGGCATTGTTTAAAATTTCGGCCGTTTCAATCATCTCGACCATAAAAGTTGATTTGCCACTGAATAAGTCTTCTCTTGCCCCGATGCGGGTAAAAATACGATCAACCAATCCGATAGAGGCTTTTTCGGCTGGAACATAACTGCCGATTTGGGCCATCAGTGTGATTATGGCAATTTGTTTTAAATAAGTTGATTTACCGGCCATATTGGGTCCGGTGAGAATAATGATATGAGCGCCATCAGTTGAAAGATTTATGCCGTTGGGTACATACTGACCTGGGTTCAATGACCGCTCGACTACTGGATGTCGCCCATTCTTAATCACGAGTGTTTGATCGTCGCTTAGTTCGGGGCGCACGTAACTGTAACGTAAAGCTACCTCTGCCAATGAGCAAGCCACATCAATTTCAGCTAACGTTTTAGACATGGCAAGCAGAGCGTCGGAATAGAGAATAATTTGATGGCAAATTTGAGAGTAGAGAGAGGTTTCCAGTTCCTGCAGTTTTTCGCGGGCATTGAGTATGCGTGATTCGTATTCTTTTAATTCGGGAGTGTAATATCTTTCGCCGTTGGATAGTGTTTGTTTACGAATGTAATCTGGCGGCACTTGCTCAAGATTGGATTGGGACACTTCGAGATAGTATCCAAAGATGTTGTTGAATCCGATTTTTAAGTTTTTGATACCGGTTTTTTGGCGCTCTCGTTGTTCAAGTCCTGCTAAGTATTGACGAGCGTCAACAGAGGCTGCTTTCAGTTCATCAATTTCAGCTGAGTAGCCATGGCGGATAACTCCTCCCTCTCCGGGAACATGTGTCGGGTTGTCAGCAATTGCATTTGCGATTAGTTGAGCCACTTCGGGAATGGGTTCTAACTTGCCTTTCATCCAAGTGTTGTCACTAGGAATGGATTTATTAAGTTGTGGAATGTGTTCCAAGCTGTGACGCAAGGCAACTAACTCGCGTGGCAGTGCGACGCCGTTGTGAATACGATTAACTAACCGTTCAATATCAATAATTTTACTAAGAAGTGATGAGATGTCATTTCTACTAAGAGAGTTATCGACAAAGAAAGCCACGGCATCCTGCCGCTCTTTGATTTTAGTACGCTGAAGTAGTGGCTGACTGAGGTAGCGACGTAGTAATCTCCCTCCCATCGCGGTTTTGCTTTCATCTAAAACAGAAAGTAAAGAGCCTTGTGATGTTCCGGAAGAAAGCCCTTTAAAGATTTCTAAATTGGCAAGAGTAATCCCATCAATTGACATAAACTCATCTGTGGAATAAGTCGATAGGTGGGTTAATTGTGCCAAGGCTTGTTTTTGTGTAGAACTGACATAGTGCAGAATAGCTCCTGCTGCCCGAACTGCCAGCGGAAGCTTGGCGCAACCATATCCTTCCAAAGTAATTGTCCCAAAATGCTCCAACAGTGTGCTTTGCGCCTCATGATAGGTGAACCAGCGCGATTCAAGGCGATTCAGCGGTACTGTTTTCTCAAGTTTGGGTATGGAAGTATCTTCTGAGGCAATAATTTCAGCCGGTGTGAGACGTTCGAGTTCAGCTCGTAACTTGTCTATGCGGAGTTGGGTGCAAGTGAACTCGGAGGTTGTAATATCAATATAAGAAAGCCCTGCCCAATCTCCTTCGGTGACAACGCTGACTAAATAGTTATTGTTTTTGGTTTGTAGTAGTCCCGGTTCAATTACTGTGCCTGGGGTTACCACTCGCACAACGCCACGTTCGACTAGCCCTTTTGTACCTCCAGGTTTGCTGAGTTGTTCACAAATGGATACACGATGCCCTGCTTTGATTAATTTGCTTAGGTAGTCATCTAGTGCATGGAAAGGGATTCCAGCCATGGGAACTTGTATGTTTTTGCCCATACTGCGCGATGTTAAAACCAATCCTAACTCTTGAGCTGTGACTTTAGCATCTTCATCAAAAGTCTCGTAAAAATCACCCAAACGGAAAAGTAAAATGGTGTTGGGGTACTGCTTCTTAATGCTGAGGTATTGTAAGCGAATTGGAGTTGAACTCTCTTTCATAGGGGTCTATTTTACTTCAATTTGGGCCAATTTGGAAGCTTGCTACTTACATTTTTTTATGAAAGAAGTTAATATGTCATATCCGATGTAGAAATTGCACTAAGGGAGTAACGAATATGCAGGAAACTAACCAGCGTGAAGTCATCTCACTTTTGAGAAATATTGATAAGCGTCTTGAAGCTATTAATTACGCTCTAGCTGATATTAAGAGAGAGCTTCCCAAAACACCACCATATTATGGCGATTTATTAAAGGAGATAGTCAGAGCTATTGAGAGCCAACGTTAATTCTAATGCAACCTCCAAAATCTTATCATGCCATCAGAAAAGGTTTTAATAATGCGCCTATTGATGCTACGAAAAGCATTGCGTCGGACAGATTTCAGAGGATGTCTATATTATTGATAGGCTGAGTAATAACTTGTTCCATTGTGCTTATGGTAACTTTTGACACTGCCTATCCTTTGGATGACTCTTTTTTGAGGCTGGTTATTTACTGTAACGATTTCTTTTGGCGCGCTATTCAATTTGATGAAATGCGCGTATTTGACAGATTTCAGAGGGTACCTATAATTAGCACAATGAAGGAATTAATCGCAACAATTGAAAAAAGAAATGTGGTATAAAAGACTTCTGGTATTGTTTTTTGCGTGGATTCTAGCACTGGTGGCTATTCCTCCATGTTTGCTAAGTAGTAACAATACTGAACTCAATGGCGACGCTTACTACAAAGCAGTTTCTCAACTTATCTCATCAAGGTGGGAAAGTTCGTATTTCAATCGTGCTACTTTAACCATTGGTGATAATACTCTAATTGTTGACCAGCGTATTATTAAGCTAGATACAGCTGTAAGAATCACACAGGGCAGTGTAATGTTACCTTTTGGAGTTTTGGAAGCTCTTGGTATACAGGTTGCCTTGAGCGACAACGGTGGTTCGCTCAGCCAGAAAGGGAAGCGGGTAGAGTTTATCTATGGTGAGAGAATGATACGGGTTGATGGTGAGCAAAAAGTGTTATCCGCTGGAGCTTCTCTTGTGGATGACAACCCGATGTTTCCGTTATGTGTATTGAGTGAGTATAACTACGAACTAATCTATGATGAGACCAATGCGGAGATTACCATTACAAATGAGTTTCAAATGGCTCGACTTGTGGCTAAGTTAATCCCAGGAAAAACTCTTCCAGCCAATATTAAGGCGACACAGGTTATTGCTGGTCCGAGCGGGCAGTTTGTTCTTCAGTTTAATTCAGCCCAAGAAGCAAAAGAAGCGTACGAAAATCTCTTGTATTTGACAGATGTAGTCTATGTCGAACCTGATACACTAGTTACGCTGGAGGATTTCGTTGTAGACTATGAAAGTGGGTTATCCATGGATTCTTTTGCGGGAGAATACACTCATCTTGGCTGGGGGGCCAATCGTATGGGTTCCGATATTTTTTTGGATTATCTCATCGCAAATGAAAAGCATGAAAGCGTAGTTACAGTTGCCGTAATTGATACTGGGCTTGATACTGCCCATCCATTTTTTGCTGAGCGCCATGTTGCAGGGTATAACTTAGTTAATAATGACACCTTTATTTATGATGACCATAGTCATGGGACGCATGTATCTGGCACTATTGTAGATATCACAATTGCCTTGCCCAACGTTAAAATCATGCCTGTGAAAGTATTGAATTCACTTGGTTATGGTTCAACCATCAATGTTTCCAATGGCATTCGTTGGGCGGCGGACCACGGAGCAATGGTTATTAATCTTAGCTTAGGTGGACTTGTGTTCCCAGCAGATCAGGGCCTTGATGATAGTGTCGCCTATGCAGTGGAAAAGAATGCTACGGTTATTGCTGCCGCCGGAAATAATAGCGCTGATGCAGTTACAGTGTCACCGGCACGCTCTGAATTTGCGATTACAGTGTCGGCTTTTGATATAGACGATAAGCCAGCCTACTTCTCAAATTTTGGTGATCGTGTTGACTTAGCTGCGCCAGGTGTTGATATTCGTAGTACTATCCCTGGAAATAGAACAGCGGTTTTTAGTGGTACCTCAATGTCCACTCCACATGTTGCATCGGCAGTGGCTTTGCTCCTTTGTTATAATTCATCGCTTACTCCAAGTATCATAAAAACTATTATGTGTTTAAGCGCTGATCCATTAAATATGATCGATGGAAAGCACTACGGTTATGGCATTCTAAATGTGGAACGAGCAGTAGATTTGGCAACGGAATTCATCTTTGCTACTCCAAATAATTTGACAGAATATGTTAAAGCAGGACCACAGCAAAAACAACTCACGATTGAATACTATGATAAGGGAATGGTCTCTGATGTTACATCGCAAACAGTTTTTTATTCTAATGATGAAGCCGTAGCAACAGTTACCGATTTTGGGTTAGTTACAGTTTTTGGTGTAGGGCAAACGCATGTAATAGCAGAATATGATGGAAAAAGAGTTGAAATCTCTGTCATTGGGCTGCAGATAGAGCCTTTAAAGGTAATCCGTTCTTTTCCTAACAATGGTGACAAAGAAGCTGTCCTCACTGATCGGATTTCGATCACTTTCAACCATGTTCTTGTGGCCCCCATAAGGGCTTGGACGTTGGTTGCTTTAGATGGTAGCAAAATAGAATGGGTTGATTATGAGATCAGTCTTTCACCTAGCGAAGATGAAAGTGAGTTTTGCTTGATTCTTTCTAAGGTACTTTTGCCTAATACTGATTATATGTTTAAAGTGCTAGCGGGAGATGTTCTTTGTGACTACGGCTCTCTTACGGAAGATTATGTGTTGAGGTTTCGTACTGGCACAACTTATTTGCCGATAACAAATATTACAGTGCTTCCAGAGGCTGATGATTTATTCATATACGAAACAGTATGGGTAAAAGCAGAAATTCAGCCGTTTAATGCATCAAATAAAGCACTGTCATGGCGAAGCAGTAATAACAATGTGGCTAGAATTATAACCAGAGATGCCTTTTCAAATGAAGTGGAAATAATAGCGGTTGCTGCTGGCATAGTAACAATTACAGCTTTGTCTGATGATGGGGTGTTTGGGAGTTGTACTTTGTCAATAAGAGATCCACAAGTTTTACCAACTAGTGTTTCGCTTTCAACAGCTGAAATGACAATACCTCTTCGGGAAGTTGGACAACTTGTTGCGATGGTGTCTCCTCAAATAGCAAATAATAATTTGACATGGACAAGTAGTGATCGTAATGTAGCGGTTGCATTAGCCAATGGAATTGTTTACGCTCAAAACCCGGGTATGGCAATTATCACGGCGACTACCGTAAATGGATTAACGGCAACTTGTTTAGTTATAGTGTATCCAGAAAGACTATCCTTTGCCCAAACAACAGCGATGCTTTTTTTGGGTGAGACACTGCAGTTAGTGGCCAATGGCGTACCTCCTGATTACTCACTTGATTGGGTGAGCCAAGACAGCACAGTTGCCACAGTGTCTTCAAGCGGGCTGGTATCAACAGAATCGGTTGGTATCGTGGAAATTACTGCTACCGCGGCCAATGGAATAACGGCTACTTGTTTGATAACTATTGTAGAAACACCACTTAGTATTACGCTTTCTAATTCAGACATAAGATTAAATACAGCCACCAATCTCCAGCTCTCTGCGGTTGTCTTGCCCTTCAATGCGGTTGACATAATCGAATGGAGTAGTAGTGACGAAAAGGTAGCTACAGTTTCTGCGAAGGGTATTGTTAATGCTGTAAATGTGGGTACGTCAATTATTACTGCCGCCACTCTAAATGGATTAACAGCAACTTGTACAGTCACAGTCACATCTGACCCCAAAAGAGTGGTAATATCGCAAACATCGGCTAATATGTTGCTTAATGGGTTTATTCAGCTCTCGGCAACAATTTTACCATTAGACGCGCTTGATGTGACAGTAACATGGAGTAGCTCCGCTCCTGAGGTGGCAACAGTTTCTGCTGACGGGCTTGTCGTAGCAAAATCGTCTGGCTCAACGAAAATTACTGCCACATCGATAAATGGTTGTGTTGATACCTGTGATGTGGTTGTAATTGCTATGTATACGATTGCATTTAGTGCTAATGGGGGGATTGGAGCCCCACCCAACCAAATTATCACTTCAGATTTGCTGGCACAAATCAGTGGGGAATTGCCAACAAGGGAAGGATATTTGTTCCAAGGTTGGGCAACCAATCCATCGGCAACTGTCCCAGAATATCAATCTGGTTCATTATATTTCGACAAAACCGACATTTTACTATTTGCGGTTTGGCAATCGGCAAATGAAAGCGGAGGCAGTTTTATTGATAGCGTTTTAGTTGTTGTCGTTGGGATATTTGTTATTGGCGCTTCCATAGTGACAGTGTTTTCCTTACGTGCTAGAAAGGAGTTACACTAAGTGCTGTCTAGATACCGTTATCGATGACAACTCCCAGCCCCTACTCTTCTACATTGAAACTAACAATCAACAGAAAGAAGTAGTTGTCATTGGCATGGAAGCTACAGGTCATTATTGGCACGCTATTGCTTCCAAAAAACCATACACAACTTATATTGGCAAATATTTGACAAAAATTATTAGGCACAAAAATATTATATTCCATGCCTATGATATTTCCTGCATTTCTACTTGTCGGAGACGAAGAAGCAAAGCGTGCGCTGGCTTGACAGATTTAGGTGCATTGTCAATAATGTAGTGCAGTCTTGAGTGATTTGAACATTGTGGTTAGAAAGGGGTTTCGGTATGAGACAAGTTAAAACCGTTGTTTTTTCATTTTTATTAAGTTGTACACTTGTTATTTCAACTTTCTTGTTGGGGTTGCAGGTTTGTTCGTCAGCTGTAATCGCGGCTGAAGCAAATCTAACTGTGGCAACGGAAGTTGCTCTTAAACAAGCAGTCAATGGTGCTCCCACGACTGAGCAGTATGTCATTGAATTAACCAGCGACATAACGTTAACTGCTGGAACAACACTTACAATTACAGCAGGAAAAGATATTGTTTTGGTTGGAAACAATAAGCTAATTGGGGCCAACAATATGCCTACAATTACTGTTTCGGGATTAGGAACACTCACAATTGATGGTATCACAGTTACGCACAACTCAGGAGCTAAAGGGTCTGGTGTGTATGTATCGGCACTTGGTAGTCTTTATATGTCTAGCGGGAAGATAATCAGGAATTTAGGGTCGGATGATGGCGGTGGAGGTGTTTTTGTTGATTATGGAGGCAGATTTGCGATGACTGGGGGTGAAATATCTGAGAATTCTGCGATAGGTGGTGGAGGTGTACTAAACTGTGGTACGTTCACAGTCGAGGGCGGTAAGATATCAAACAACTCGGCCGACTATTTTGCTGGTGGGGTATACAACGAAAGCACTTGTTTAATTAGAGGTGGAGAAATAAGCGGTAACTCAGTTAGTTCAGGATTGGCTGGTGGTCTGTTTAGCCTATTCGGAACAATCACGATGTCCGGTGGTAAAATTTCGGACAATTATGCACCAATAGGCGGGGGAATGTGCATTGAAAGTGGGGTCTTTAATTTCAACGGAGGCGAGATTTCTGGGAATATTGCAGCTATAGGCGGAGGGCTTGTTAGTGGAGGGACGATAAATTTAAGGGGAGGAAAAATCTCTGATAACAGTGCCGAAATAGGCGGAGGAGGGGTATTCCATATTGACAATACTTTCAACATGTATTCTGGTGTGATTTCTGGCAATAGTTCTTTTGATGGCGGTGGGGTGTTTAATGGGGCTACTTTCATCATGACAGGTGGCGAAATATCTGCAAATGAAGCCATGAATGACGGTGGTGGGATTGTCATATATGATGGTACGTTCAATATGTCAGGTGGAATAATTGCAAATAATTTTGCTTTGGTGGATGGTGGCGCTATTTGGGTGGACGATACTGAGTTAAGTAGTATAACAATAAGCGGGGATGCAGTGTTTGCTAGCAATAAAGCTTCTGGGGCATACAATAGAAGTCCGTATGATGACGCATTGTATAACTCAAAAATTGCCCAAAGTGTCACATGGACAACGCCGTTTACTCAAGGCTATAACAATTATGATATTAGCTATACTAGCGGAACGTCATTGGCAATTGTAGAGTTCATGTGGAATTATGACAATAATGACCAGACTTTTGTTACCGTAATAGCTGTTGAGATGAATACTCCTATCGGGAATAATTTACCTGCTGTCCCATCACGCCCGCATCATATGTTTTCTGGATGGAATACGCTGGCAGATGGTAGTGGGACTACATATACTGCCTCATCGCCGAACCTTTTCAATGCAACTACCCTTTATGCACAATGGCTGGAGGACCCGAAGTATGCAGTAACTTATCAGCCAGGCACACATGGCACATTTTCCGCACAGACTAGTGAAGAGATCTACGTTGATGACCCTACCCCAGCCGCTCCGATAACATACAGCGAGCCTGGTTGGAGATTTATTGGCTGGTCTCCTGAGTTATCAGCAGTGGTATCAGGAGATGTTACTTATGTTGCGCAGTGGGAACAGATTACACATGAAGTAACTGTTGTGGATTGGGATAATGCTATAATCGATAGACAGGTAGTGATTTATGGTAATAATGCGGAAGAACCAGTTAGCCCAATAAGAGAAGGTTATGTTTTTGTCAACTGGGATCGCTCTTTCACAAATATAACTGCAGATATTACAATCAAAGCACAGTATTCTCAGATTATTCTCACAGTGATATTTGTTGATTCTGACGGAACGGCGTTAGATACGCAACTGGTTCCATACGGTAGCGATGCAATAGCCCCAAATGATCCAGTTCGCAATGGGTACACTTTCACTGGCTGGAGCAATAATTTTACCAATGTGGAAACTAACCTTACGATAACGGCTCGGTACAAATGGAATTTTCCTGTTATACCTGTGTTGATAATTACTGGGGTCATAATTGTTATGGCTGTAATTGCCTTTATCTTTATTTTTCAAAACAAAAAGAAAAAAGGTAGCCTACCTGAGTAACTGATAGGGCTTTTTGGAGCGTTTGGATTAGCGTACTTTATGTAATTCTTTTTGCACTTCATTATTGAGAGAGGATAATTGCAGGTTGGCTTATTGCTACTGCGTTTTTAACAAAAATATTTGAAAGAAACAATTTATTTAGCTTTTGTTGAGCGAGAGCAGAAAACAATTCACAAAAAGATGTGGGGGGATCATGAAATATAGAATGGCATTTATTGATATTGACGGTACTTTAGTCGATAGCCAAAATCGTATCACTGACAAAGACAAAGATATACTGAAACGCTTAGATAAAATTCATCCTGGTTTTGTAATTGTCTTATGCACCGGGCGAACCGTGCAATCCACCATGCCAGTGATTGAAGAGCTTGGGGTTCATACTTTCCATGTTTTCTATGATGGTGCCTTAATTGCCAATCCGAAAATAAGGAGTATGCTATTTTACCAAGCTATCGATAAGTCTCTCATACGAGAAGCGGTTGAGTTCTGCCGTCAGAACGGCATACATCTCAGCTTATATACCAACGGAGCATTTTGGTTTGATGAACACTCAATTACAAATAACTTTTCACATTATCTTGACAAAGATGTTTGTTTTACTGAAAGACCAAATTGGTCGGATAATATGCAACAAGATTTCTTTCACCTGTCACCTACGAACGTTAATTATGACGAAGTAATTGGAAAGACCGAGATTTTAAAGGCGGAGCTTCTGATTCACAGTGATGAAGAAGCGATGCAAGTCAAAGAGTTTAAGGAGCATTTTGGTGATCGTTTTGGGTATTCCGTAGCTAATTCACCAGCTTTCCCAGAAGTTGATTTCATCAACTTATTGCACCCTCAAATCAATAAAGGTTTTGCTTTTAACAAATTGTTGAACCATTGGGGGTATCCAAGTACATCAATAATTGCTATTGGTGATGGTTATAATGATATTTCTTTATTGGAAAAGGTAGGCATGCCGGTAGCTATGAGGAATGCCGTTCCGGAACTAATGCAAATTGCTGACTATATAACGGACACGGTTGAAAATAGCGGAGTATGTAAGGCGCTGGAGTTTTTAATTTCCGAACTATAATTACCTAAGAGTTTGCTCATCCCACTATTTGCTTAATGCTTTGGGCAATGTGTGGGGTGATGCCGTTAACTTGCGACAACTCTTCTATACTGGCTTGTCGCACTCCGCTGATTGCGCCGAATCGTTTGAGCAGCGCTTGACGACGTTTGGGACCAATACCATGTACGTCACATAGAACAGAATTGATTGATTCTCGTTTCCTTATCGCCTTGTGGTATCCGATAGCAAAACGGTGAGCCTCATCACGAATTCTTTGTAAAAGTTTAAGCCCGGGGGATGATTTCGGAAGAATAATTGATTTAGAACTCCCGACAAGGAATACCTCCTCATTTTTTTTGGCTAAACTCAGGTGCGGTATGCCGCCAACACCGCACTCTTGCATGGTTTTATGGGCGGCGGAGAGTTGTCCTTTACCGCCGTCAATTAGCACTAAATCGGGGTGAGCCCAGTCTTTTGCTCCAGATGTAGCGTTGATATGGGCGAAGCGACGATAGAGGACCTCACTCAACATAGCATAATCGTTGGTCCCTTCAATGGTTTTGATCCTGAATCTACGGTAGTGTCTAGGAGAAGGGTTGCCGTTTTCAAATACTACCATACTTCCTACTGCTTGAGTTCCCTGAGTGTTTGAAATATCGTAGCCTTCAATGCGTTCTGGTGGCGATGGTAAATGGAGAATAGTAACGAGTTCTTCCAAAGCGGCCTCTAACGTTTGTGGCTGTGAGAGATGTTTTATGCGTGATTGTTCATGGCTTTTAGCCACATTTTCAACTGCGATTCGCAGTAACTCAGCTGCTGGGCCTTGTTTTGGTACCCGCAGTTTGACCGCACTTCCGCGACGTGATGTGAGCCATCTTTGCAGAATGGATTTTTCCGATACTGGGTGCTGCAACAGAATCAAAGGTGGGATACTGGTACTTGCAGAATAGTATTGCTGCAGAAAGCTGGTCATAATTTGTGACGGAGACTCTTGTTCCACTCCGGTTAGAGAGAAAGATTCGCGGCCACTGAGTTTCCCTTCCCGTATAAAAAAAACTTGCGCGATAGCTTGGTCATGGTCGGTTATAAATGCTACCACGTCTTTGTTTCCGTTTACCTTAATAGCCATTTTTTGCCAAGAGATGGCCTGTTGTAAAGTTTTAATCTGTTCACGAAGCCAAGCGGCACGTTCATACTGCTGCAATGCGGAGGCTTGTAGCATTTGGCGAAGCAGGTGTTTCTCAAGCTGTTTCTGCCGTCCTTCCAGGAACAGGATGAGCCCGTTGATTATTTCGAGGTATTCTTCCCTATTGATTTTTCCGCTACAGGGAGCGATACAATGTTTTAAATCGTGTTCTAAGCAAGGGCGACGCAGAGGGCTTTGCAACTTACCTTCACAGCTTCGAAACGGGAACAATGATTTCACTACTTCAAGCGCTCGTTTAATAGAGTGCTGGTTGGCAAAAGGACCGAAGTATTGAGCTCCGTCAGACGAAACGCTGCGCACAATTTGTACACGTGGCCATTTTTCTTGCATATCAATTTTCAGATATGGGAATCCCTTATCGTCTTTAAGGCGAATATTGAAATAGGGGCGGAATTTTTTTATTAAATTAAGCTCCAGCACGAGGGCTTCTTCTTCTGTCGAAACTAGATAAAACTCATAATCGACCACATTGGCTACCAGTTGGTTTGTTTTATGGTCACGCAACCCTTTCATGAAATAGCTTTGGACACGATTACGCAGGTTGACTGCTTTTCCCACGTAGATAATTTTTCCCGAAGCGTTCTTCATGATGTAGACGCCAGGCTTGTTAGGGAGTTGTTTTGCCCGAATAAGTAGAGTGTTGGTACTTGACAGCATAGAGCAATTCTAGCACATAGACTGACGAATACTCATCTTTGCCTCATGCCCTTGCAGGAAAGCCAACAGTTTGTGTGCAAACTACTGCAAAATTGTGTGGTTAGCGCTTGCAATCTTGGCGCGTTATGTTAAAATATAGCCAATTTGCAAAGGGGTGACATGTGAGACAAGATATTGATAATTTTTTGAATCATCTCCGTGTGGAGAAAGGTTTCTCTTCCAATACAACTGCTGCCTATGCCAATGATTTGAATCAGCTGGCGACTTTTGTTGAAGATGTTACCTTTGGCAGAGGAGACAAAAACTCATCGTGGAACTCTTTTGACCACAACGCCATGCTAGGTTATATGCTTAACCTTAAAGAGCGGGGTTATGTGGTTACCACGGTAGCGCGAAAAGTGGCGGCCGCCAAAAGTTTTTTTGCTTTTCTATTAGCTGATGGTCGCATTAAAACTGACCCCACGGAGAATATCAGTTCTCCCAAAGTAGGTAAGGAATTGCCGGAGACGCTTACGGTCAGCCAAGCGCGCTCCCTTATTGAACAACCGGCAAAAATCAATTCTCCTGAGGCTAAACGCGATAAGGCCATGCTTGAACTCCTTTATGCTACCGGCATGCGCGTTTCAGAACTTGTTGGTTTGAATGTGGATGATATTGATACCAAAAATGGTTTCGTGCGGCCCTTTGGCAAAGGTAAAAAAGAGCGTTTGGTGCCGGTATATCCGCAATCGGCGCAATCGTTAGATGTTTATGCCAAGGAAGTACGCCCCAAATTTGTGCGCTCTGTCACTGAGAAGGCTTTTTTTGTGAATCAACGCGGTGAACGCCTTACCCGCCAGGGTCTGTGGCAGATTATGAAAGGCTATGCCAAAAAAATCGGGCTTGAGAAAAAAGTTACACCGCATATATTACGGCACAGTTTTGCTACTCATATGCTGAATGGCGGAGCTGATTTGCGTTCGGTTCAAGAATTATTGGGGCACGCCAATATTGCTACAACTCAGATTTATACTCACTTGACGACAGAACATGTCCGCCAAGCGTATAATAAAGCTCACCCGCGAGCAAGATAGAATGGTGCGGGTTTAGAAAATGAAGGGGTTTTAGATGGCTCGCAATATTCATCAAAGAAGAGCAAAGAATAACAGTAAGGCTGCTCCGGCAGTCAAGGATGCCATTCCTGTAAACGAAAAGGAAATGGAAGCGGTCGAGGAAGTTGTGGTGACAACGGTATCTCCGAGTCGGGTCGTCAGTGCCAAGAGTGACTCTAACCAAGAATTGATGGACGCGCGAATGGCTGAACTCCCGCGAGAACTGTTACGCATCGTTCTGTTTTCTGTCGCCGCGTTATTGATAATTGTTGTACTATGGTTTATTCTCAAATTTTTCACGTAGGAAGTATTTCTGCTGAATATGCTTTTCCTATGCCATGGAGGCGTGTCTAGGGGCTGTTTAATGAAATAAATACTATTTAAGGTTAATGACAGAGAAAAGCATTCAATCTGGGCTAATCCGCCTCCTTGTAGGCGTTAGTTAATTTAATATTTGTGTTAGCTTGTTAGCACACAGAGAGGGTTGATATGAAACAGTACTCCCCGGAAAATATGCGTAATGTCGCGCTTCTGTCACATAACAGTGCTGGAAAGACAACGCTGGCTGAGGCTATGCTTTATGCTTCCGGCACTACCACCCGGTTGGGTAAAATTGAGGCTGGAAATACCGTATCCGATTTTGATCCAGATGAAATCAAGCGCCACATCTCGATTAACCTTTCTCTGTTGCCGTATGAATGGCATGATACCAAGGTCAATATCCTTGACACACCAGGGTATTTGGATTTTGTCGGCGAGGTTAAAGCCTCTGTACGCGTCTCTGAAAGCTCTGTCATTTTAGCTTCGGCAGCATCCGGACTTGAAGTGGGTACCGAACTTAACTGGAATTATTCGCAGGAAGTCGGGCAGTCACGCCTCATTTTCATTAATAAAATGGACCGTGAGAACGCCAATTTTTTCAAAACTGTGGAACAGTTTCAAGCCCGTTTTGGGAACCATTGTTTACCGATTCAAATTCCCATAGGCGCCAATACCAGTTTCAGTGGTGTCGTCGATATTGTGTACATGAAAGCCTACAGCGATTTTCCATCCAAGGAAATTCCGTTTCCAACGGAACTCAGCGAACAGGCTAAAATTTTACAAAACAAACTAATGGAAACCATTGCAGAAAGCGATGATACTCTCATGGAGAAATATTTGGGCGGTGAAGAGCTTACTTCAGATGAAATGAGTCTTGGGCTTAAAAAAGCGGTTTCAGAAGGGAAAATTTTTCCGATTATGGCCGGCTCGGCACTTTCGGGTATTGGCGTGATGCAATTAATGGAAGCGATTATAAACTATCTTCCTTCTCCATTGCAGCGCAAAATAGCCGTTGCCGCGGATTCTTCCGTCAAAGATGTAGTGGTAGCATCCTCTTCCAGCCCTGCTGCTTTAGTTTTCAAAACCACGGCTGACCCCTATGTTGGTAAGCTGACTTATTTCCGTGTTTATTCCGGTACAATTGAAAGCAACTCACAGGTTTTCAATGTTAATCAAAATGCTGTCGAACGGATCGGCCAGTTATTCTTGGTACAAGGCAAAACCCATAACCCTGTAGCCAAAATTGAAGCTGGCGATATTGGTGGCGTGGCTAAACTCAACGTTACTGTTACCGGTGACACACTCGGCGCGCAAAGTCAGCCGGTGAAACTCGAATCTTTGCTTTTCCCCAAGCCTGTTTATAGTGTTGCGGTTTATCCTAAAACAAAGGCTGACCTTGATAAGATGGGAGCCGCATTGACACGTTTGGCAGAGGAAGATCTGACACTGCACATCAGACGTGATACCGATACCAATGAAACGATTCTGTCGGGGATGGGTGATACACAGATGGCTGTTGCCGGTGAAAAAATGCAAAGTAAATTTGGTGTAGGTGTCGATTTAGTTACCCCTAAAGTTCCTTATCGTGAGAGTATTACGGCACCTTCCCATGCCGAGTATAAGCATAAAAAACAGACCGGTGGACATGGCCAATATGGGCATGTTGTAATGAATTTTGAACCATTACCGCAAGGAGCTGCCAACGAATTTGAGAATAAAGTGGTTGGCGGTACTGTTCCCAAAAACTATGTTCCGGCTGTTGAGAAAGGAATTCAGGAAGGGCTGAAAGAAGGTGCGCTTGCTGGCTACCCAGTCGTGGGCATAAAATGCATATTGGTGGATGGAAGCTATCATCCTGTCGATTCGTCGGAAATCTGTTTTAAAATCGCGGGCGCCGGGGCGCTCAAGCAGGGGATGCTGGAAGGCAGACCGGTCCTGCTTGAGCCAATTGTTAATTTAAAGATAACCGTACCCAACGATTTTACCGGTGATATTCTGTCCGATCTCAATACTAAGCGTGCACAGGTTATGGGTATGAATCCGGAAGGTGGGATTAACGTGATTGATGCCGAGGCTCCAATGGCTGAGGTACTCCGTTATGCCACTGATTTGAAAAGTATTACCCAAGGGCGCGGAACATACAGTATGGAGTTTGCTTACTACAAGGAAGTCCCGGCCAATATTACCCAAAAAGTGATTGCCGACAGGCAGGCCGAAAAAGCCAAAGAAGAGGCTTCCAAATAGAACTTGCAGGCAGTTTATTGTGAGCGGTTCCAATACCGCGTAGTTTGTTGCGGAACCGATTTTCGTTGCCGGGGATTAATTTGCGGAGCCGTGCAAGAAGGATATTTGACAAACAGTTTTTATTGATGTATAAATTGCAATTGTTTTAAAGGTGATGATCGGGAATAAGTAGTCTTTCACAGCGATTTCAAAGAGAGTCGGCGGATGGTGTAAGCCGATGAAACGCAGATTGACGAATACATCTCGGGAGCTTCGCTCTGAACAGGTGCGATAGTTGTTTCGCTGTTAAGTAGGATGCGACGGGTGGTGTCCGTTATGACATTGTGGGTATGGTTACCCGATGAGTGCATGGTCGTGAGATTATGCGAAACTGAGGTGGTACCGCGGTTATTAAATCGCCCTCGGATATAATTCCGAGGGCGATTTTTTAATTAGAAAAATAAAGAGGGGGGCTCCAAGTGGTAATAAAAATTCTATTGTTGTTACTGTTTTTTGCCATTACAATTTTTGTCGGGATCTATTTCCGCAAGCGGGCTTCAAGTGTGGCTGGCTTTGTCTTGGCTGGACGATCAGTCGGTCCTTGGCTGTCGGCTTTTGCATATGGCGCTTCATATTTTTCAGCTGTTGTATTTATCGGTTATGCCGGTAAATTCGGTTGGGAGTTTGGAACAGCGGCGGTGTGGATAGGTTTGGGGAACGCCTTCATCGGTTCACTTTTGGCTTGGGTGATACTTGGGCGGCGTACACGTATTATGACTGGCCATCTTAAAAGTACCACTATGCCGGAGTTTTTCGGTATTCGTTACAATTCGAAATGGTTAAAAATTGGCGCGGCCGTTATTGTTTTTGTTTTCCTTATTCCATATACCGCGGCTTTATATAATGGCCTTTCTCTGCTTTTCTCGATGGCGTTTAATATTGATTTTATCTACTGTGTTATTGGGATGGCGATTATTACGGCAATATATGTGGTTGCAGGGGGCTACTTTGCCACGGCGGTGAATGATTTTATTCAGGGAATAATAATGATAGTCGGCATTGTGGCGGTGGTTGCAGCGGTTTTGAATGATAATGGTGGTTTTACGGCAGCCATAACCTCCTTGGCAAATATTACAGACCCGTCAGTGGCGCCGGGGGTTTTTACATCATTTTTCGGGCCTGAACCTTTTAATCTTCTATGCGTAGTTGTGCTGACTTCGTTTGGCGCATGGGGAATGCCGCAAATGGTGGCTAAATTCTATTCAATTAAATCGGAGAAAGCGATATCGCGAGGTATGGTAATTTCCACTGTTTTTGCTTTGATTGTTGCCGGTGGTTGCTATTTTCTGGGAAGCTTCGGCAGGTTATACGCTAGTGAAGTGCTTTACAATACCAACGGGACTCCTTTGTACGATTCCATTGTGCCTACTATGCTTTCCAAATTTCCGGACATCATGGTTGGGGGCATCATTGTTCTCGTATTTGCGGCGTCGATATCCACTTTGTCGTCTTTGGTGATGTCCTCTTCGTCAACTTTAACCCTGGACTTTATCAGGGGGCATGTAGTCAAGAAAATGGATAATAGGCAGACGCTGTTTAGTGTGCGCTTTTTGATTGTGGTTTTTATTATTCTTTCTGTTGTCATAGCTGCAATCCAAGACAAATACCGATTTTCCTATATCGCTGACTTAATGGGTGTCTCCTGGGGTGCCCTAGCGGGTTCTTTCCTCGGGCCTTTCCTATTTGGTCTTTATTGGAAACGCACCAGCAAGATTTCGGTATGGTGTTGCTTTGTGTTCAGCGTGGGGCTAATGGTTTCCAATATACTTTTCAGAAATAGCTTCCCAGAATTTTTGCGATCGCCGATTAACTCTGGTGCGCTGGCTATTGTGTCTGGGTTTGTAATTGTTCCGGTTGTCAGTTGGCTGACAAAAGCTCCCGCTAAGGAGCATATTGAGAAGTGTTATTCATTCAGTGAGGAAACAGCAAGCGTTGCGGTTAGTAATGGTTCAGGTAATGCTGTTAAGCCTATGCCAAAGTAGCTTTTTGATATTCCCCGTAGCCAAGAAAGAGTAGCTTGAGATGCTCGCGTTTTTGTGCCAGTTTTGGGCTGTTCAGTAGTCCATAATTAGAGGTGCCTGTGTGTTATTCTCTCCATGGACGATTCTTTCTATTCCTGACAGGTCTTTTATGGTTTGGGTGCGCATATTGGGCAGAACTGTTTGCAGTGCGTTAATAACTTGTTCCGCTTGCCCTTGCCCAATTTCAAGCAACACTTGCCCGTCTGGCTTTAATTTGGCAGGTAGTGCCACACAAAGGCGTTTAATAACCTCAAGTCCATCCACTCCGCCGTCCAAGGCAATCAGTGGCTCAAAGCTGTCCCGACAATCCATTGATTTGACATAAGGTAAATTGGCAATAATAATGTCGATGGTTTCTGGCAGTGGATTCAAAAGATCCCCTTTAAGAAATGTAATCTTTGAGTCAACGGCGTGACGTGACGCGTTACTGCGAGCTACTTCCAAGGCCTTAAGCGAAATATCAGTGGCATAGATTTTTGCCTTAGGTAAATATTGAGCTAGTGTGACAGCAATAATCCCGCTTCCTGTCCCGATATCGGCAATGGTCGTTTCCGTCTGAAATTGAGCTAACTCAAGAACTTTTTCAACCAGATGCTCGGTTTCCGGACGGGGAATCAGTACATGAGAGTTTAGGTAGAATTCCAATCCATAAAATTCGCGGTGTCCAACAATATATGCCAGCGGTTCTCCGTTTAAACGACGGAAGAGAAAAGACTGCAGCAAAGATTCTTCGGCAGAGGTTAGTTTTCGCTCGTAGTGCAGGAATAATTGACCGGCATCATAACCCAACACATGCCTAATCAGTAACTCCGATTCCAGTTGGGCTTCTTCAATGTCGGCGGAGTTGAAACGTTGGTGAAGAAAATTGAGAGCCTCGATTAACTTCATACTAGTTCTGATTCAAGAAGTTTGGCTTGCTCGCTGGCGGCGACGGCATCAATCAATTCATCTAATCCCCCGTCCATGATTTTAGGTAGGTTGTGCATGGAAATGCCGATACGGTGATCAGTAACTCTGTCTTGGGGAAAGTTATAGGTGCGGATTTTTTCAGCACGCTCAGCGTTTCCCACTTGAGTCCGTCGTTCAGAGGAAATTTCGTTCTCATGTTCAACTTGTTTGGCTTCAAGCAATCTCGCTCGCAGTACTGCCATGGCTTTTTGACGATTACGCAGTTGAGAGCGTTCATCTTGGCATACTACCACTAATCCGGATGGGATATGAGTCAACCTGACGGCAGTAGCTACTTTGTTGACGTTTTGTCCACCGGCACCGCCGGAATGGAAAATATCGACGCGCAAATCAGATGGGTTAATATCGATTTCTACATCGTCGGCTTCCGGTAAAACAGCGACGGTGGCAGTCGAGGTATGAATACGCCCACCAGATTCGGTAACTGGTACTCGTTGAACACGGTGGACTCCACGTTCGTACTTTAAGCGTGAGAAAGCTCCTTTGCCTTTAATCTCAAAAACGACTTCTTTGAGACTGCCTATGGCCGATTCGTTTTTATCAATTATTTCGGTACTCCAGTTGTGTGTTTGAGCGTAACGAAGATACATGCGGAATAAATCTGCCGCAAAAATACCAGCTTCATCGCCTCCTGTACCAGCTCTTATTTCGACAATAACGTCACGTCGGTCATTGGGATCGCGGGGCAGGAGGGCAATTTTAAGCTCATGCAAAAACTGTTCAAGCGCACTTTCAAGCGGAACTAGTTCTTGTTTGGCCATAGTGCGTAATTCTTCATCAGTCTCAGTTTCCAGCATATACAAGGTATCTTCATGCTGTTTTTCAATTTTCTTATACTGTCGATAAAGAGCGACGACATCCTCAATTCCCGAGCGTTCTTGGGCTAATTCTTGCAGCCTTTTAACGTCTGAAATCGTATCAGGGTTGGCCATTTCCAGTTCAATATCGTTATAACGTATTTCCAGTTGAGCTAAGCGATCTAACATATTTATTTCCTTGGCAAATTTTAGCAGGGCAAATGATAATTGTTAAACGAGAATGGAGTCCTGTACATAGACAGGACTCCATTCTGAGATTCTGTTAATCCAGCTAACCTTGGAGAGACTTGGTGGTGGCTGCTTTCAGTTCTTCATAGGCCGCGATGACTTCTTCCACAGAAGTTTGGTCGTCCAGTGTGGTTACATCGCCAATTGGTGTGCCAGATGCCACCGCTTTTAAGACGCGACGCATAATTTTACCGGAACGCGTTTTGGGCAATTTATCGACAAAGATAACATCATCAGGTGTAGCGACAGTTCCAATTGCGGTGCGCATATATTTTATGATTTCTTTTTTCTGGTCGGTGCTGCCAACGCTTCCGGCATGCAGAATGACAAACAACACGATAGCCTCGCCTTTGACCTCATCCGGTTTGGCGGTGGCAGCGGCTTCAGCCACGGCATTATGCCCCACAATGGCATGTTCAAGTTCGGCGGTACTAATGCGATGCCCTGATACTTTTATCACTTCATCGGCGCGTCCCAATAACCACCAATAGCCATCATCGTCTTTCATGGAGAAATCACCCGGCGCGTAATATCCGGGGAAACGCGACCAGTAAGTTTTCTGATACAACTCAGCGTTTTGATACACATCGAGCAGCATCCCCGGCCAAGGTTTACGAATGGCAATAACACCGGTTTTATTGAGTCCGGCTTCTTGACCATTGGAATCAAGGACAACGGGGTCAACTCCGGGCATGGGGAAGGTGGCGGAGCCCGGTTTCAGAGGGTATGTTTGGATACCGATGCATGGGGAGATCATAAACCCGCCGGTCTCTGTTTGCCACCAGGTATCGACAATAGGACAGTTTTCAGCACCGATGTATTTATAATACCAGCGCCAAGCCTCAGGATTAATGGCTTCGCCCACCGAGCCCATTACTTGTACGCTGGAAAGGTCATGCTTAGTAACCCACTCTTCGCCATTACGCATAAACATGCGTATCGCAGTCGGAGATGTATAAAAGATATTTACTCTGTACTTCTCAATGATTTGCCACCAGCGGTCGATGGCAGGGAAGTCAGGAGCGCCTTCGTATATCACCGAGGTTAAACCCAGAACCAGTGGGGCGTAAACCAAATAGCTATGTCCGGTAATCCAACCGGCGTCAGCTGTGCACCAGTAAATCGACTCTTGGCTGGGGTTAAAGGCCCACTGCATTGTTTTGGAAGCATACAGTAAGTAACCACCAGTACCATGCAAAATTCCTTTGGGTGTACCGGTAGTGCCTGAGGTGTATAGGATAAAGAGAGGGTCAGTGGAGTCCATCGATTCTGGCTTAACATAAGTGCCGTCGCCATCAAGGATATCGGACAACCAAATATCCTTCTCGGTATTTATCGGTGGATTGTGAGAGGTGTATTTTACCAATAGAACTTTCTCAACGGTGGGGCATTTTGTGACAGCTTCGTCCACAATTTCTTTCAAGGCCAGTATCTTGCCGCGGCGGTAGCCACCGCTGGAAGTGATAATAAGTTTTGCTTTGGAGTCGTTAACACGATCCGCAATTGCTTGGGCGCTAAAACCAGAGAATATCACGCAATGTATGGCCCCAAGGCGAGCGCAAGCCAACATGGCAGTGATTAACTCAGGTATCATGGGAAGATAAATGGCTACACGGTCACCTTTCTGAATCCCCATCTTTTTGAGAGCGGACGCAAATCGGTTGACATCAATAAAGAGATCATTGTACGTGATAGTACGTGTGTCACCGGTTTCTCCCTCCCAGTATAGCGCAACTTTGTGGCGCTTTTCGCTTTGAGCGTGACGATCAACGCACTGAACGGAGGCATTAAGTTTTCCTCCTTTAAACCAGCGCCCATAAGGCGGGTTCCAGTCTAGCACTTTATCCCAAGTCTTCTCCCATGTGAGAGCGCTGGCCTGCTCCGCCCAAAACCCTTCCGGGTCGTCGATTGAACGCCGGTAGAGAGCTTGGTAGCATTTAAGCGACCATACGAATTCATTGGTATGAAGATTCTCTCCGCTGTTATTACCAATTGTAGTCATGTCATTCCTCCTGTTTTGAGTGTTATCCGAGAATTTGTTGCGGCTCAATAACCGAGCCAGAAGTTAATCTGAAATTTTCAATAAGTGTAACATAATCTGCCAGAATTGCCTTTTCGGCGCAACTCCCAGCCTGTAATTCACAACCGGTTGCCGCAATACTGGAAATGAAACGGCAACCGGTTGCGATAGTCGTTTCGTTCCAGATAATCGAGTCAGTAATAAACGCTCTTTCTCCAACATGGCAATTATTACCGATGACGACCGGTCCTGAAATGACGGCACCCTCCTCAATCACACAGTTGTCTCCCACCAGAACCGGTCCCTCAAGTTTGGTCTGAGGGTGGATTTGGCAACCATCACCGATTATAACCTCTTGTTTGCCATGGAAGTCGCAATCTCCCTGTCCAGACAGCAGGTCAAAATTTAAGTCACGATATTTTTGTGGATTGCCAATATCAATCCAGTAACCTGTTGAAGGGAAAGCGAACAATCTGCCATTGTTCGCCAGTAGATTGGGAAAAAGTTGTTTTTCTGCACTGTAGGTTGTGTCGTAGGGGATGGAATCCAGTACGCTTGGTTCAAGAATATAGGCGCCGGCATTGATGAAATTAGTGGTTACTTCTATGGGCATAGGTTTTTCTAAGAATCGAGTTATACGTTTATCGGGGGCAGTTTCTACCAGCCCAAAGGGTGTTGGATCATCGACAGGGATGGTGGCAATGGTAACCAGAGAGTTTTGTCGTTTATGGAATTCTAGCATAGAGTGAAAGTCAAGGAGAGAAAAGACGTCGCCGTTTAAAACGAAGAAAGTGTCGGTTAACAATTCAGAGGCGTTCTTAAATGCGCCGGCAGTGCCAAGCGCCGATTCTTCCACGACATAGACGAGTTTGACCCCAAGATGGTGCCCATTACCGAAACACTCTTTGATGGGAACAGCGAGATTGGAAAGCGCCAGCACAATCTCATCTATACCCTGTTCTTTGAGATGTCGCAAAACATACTCCAGGAATGGTCGATTGAGAACAGGAACTAAGGATTTGGGAGTGTTCCAAGTTAATGGCCTTAACCTTGTTCCTAGCCCGCCTACTAATATAACAGCTTTCATTTTTTTGTTCACACTTAAGAAGCGGTTTTGAGAAATAAGCTCATATCATACCAGCTTTAACAACGGAATTAAAGTTTTCGAAATATTCTCCGTAAATATCTACCAGTCATCCCTCCTGACTGACATAAGATAATGGGGTTTTCATCTCTAGCCCGAGATGGGGTCT
>JGI24702J35022_10000022_pt1 | contig 61888 bp, 44 predicted proteins | sample TergutTh196P4_FD_35022 | JGI IMG/M metagenome (IMG submission 35022) | reverse complement strand
CCGCTTGGCCGCCTGCCGTTCCCGCTGCTCCGGCCGCTCCAACGGCTGCGTGCCCGCCTGCCGCTCCCGCCGCCGCCTGGCCCGATATGAGGGCCTGCTGCAGCCATGCCGAGTTCGTGATCGCGGCCGCGCCGGCTTCATGGCTGAAGACCTGCGATAGTATCTGGCCTATGGGGAGGAACACGAGCCCGCGCGCGGAGTACATCGCGCTTTCGTCCTGCTTCTCCATCTCCGCCTTGATCTTCTCCCGGGCGAGCTTGAGGTACCGGGAGGCCACCTGCTGCTTCACGTCCATGGCTTCCGCCGTCTCCGTGACGCTGAGTCCGTTATAATAATGGAGTATGATCGCTTCCCTTTGCCTTTCGGGCAGAAGGTCGACTATGTCGATGACGTTTCTCCTGTCTTCTTCCCNCAANGCGAAGTCCTGCGGCAGGAACTCTTCGTTCTCTTCTTGCAGGCTGTCGATGTATTCCGTGATGTTNACTATTTTGTCGCTGCGCGAGTTTTTCTGCATGACGCGCCTGGCTTCGTTCGTGATNATGCGCCCGAGCCATGCGTTGAACGCTTTNGGCGACCGGAGATCGTGTATGTTCATGCACAGGCGTATGAGGACTTCCTGCGCCGCGTCCTCGGCGTCCGACGGGTTGTTGAGGATGCGCGACGTGCTGAAGAGGACGTCGTGCGCGATGTCCCTGCAAAGGTCCTGCAGAGCTTCCTTGTTGCCGCCCATCGCCTTTGCGACAAGCTGCTCGCGTTTGCCCGCGCCGCTTGTGGCCGCTTCGCGTATTTCTTTTTTTGATTGTTTGCTCATCGCAGTTTTCCTCGTCCGTGCTTGCCGAAGCGTCAGTTTGCGTCCGTCTCGCTGCCGTTGGTTGCTGCGTTAGTGTCTGCTGCTTTGTCGTTGGCTGGCTCCGTGTTCGCGTCTGCTGCGCTTGTATCTGCCGCGTTTGTATCTGCTGCGTTGTCGTCGGCGGCCTTCGTGTTTACGTCTGCTGCGCTTGTATCTGCTACGCTGTCGTCGTCCGCGTTCGTGTTTGCGTCTGCCGCGCTTGTATCTGCTACGCTGTCGTCGGCCGTGTTCGTGTCTGCTGCGCTGTCGTTGGCCGGCTCCGCGTTCGTGTCTGCCGCGTTCATATCTTCCGTGTTATTGTCGACCGCCTTCGTGTTTGCGTCCGTCGCTCTGTCATTGCCCGCCTCCGCGCCCACTGTCTGCGCGTCGTCCGCGAGGGGGACGTTCTCGTCGGGTATCTGGACGTTTCCGTCGTCGTCCGCGAAAAACGAATAAAGCGCGACCCCCGCAATCAGCAGGACTATCGCCGTCGTCATTACTATGGGCCCTATCGCCCATGAATACCGTTTCAGCCGCGAAGTCTTAAACTTTCCCCGCTCGATGTTCTCGAGCACCGGCGACAAAATGCTGTCTATCTGTTCTTCTCTCACTGTCTCTTCGGCGTATTGGTCGAATATTTGCTTCAGAGCGTTTCCGTTGCCTTTTGCCATGCTCAACACCACCTTCACACGGTTCTTACACCTTCACACGGTTCTTATATGTATATAGACCCTGTAATGTAGAGTTTCACATCAAAGAATTCAAAAATTAAACGAAATTGTCACAGTTTCTTTCAAACATTTCATTTTCGGCCTGTTTCATCGCCGCTCCCAAACAAAATGACGGGCGCTGCCTGTTTCTTTGCCGCTCCCAAAAACGGCATTTTCGCCCTGTTTCATTGCCGGCAGCCCCCTCGTTTGATCTGGTCTACCGCGCCTGCCTCGCGACGACGACCATCCGGCTGTTGGCGCCCGTGTAGTCGCATGTGGAGAGCGACAATAGGCGGTCCCCAAACTGCGCCGTTTCCCCCGTGTCGTATATCTGGTATTTGCCGAGGGCTTCCATGTATTCGCCGAACTCCTCAATTGTGTAGAAATCAACGTAGTTGTAATACTCGAACGCGTATGCGCCCGAAGCGGATGTATACGCCACGAACGCGGCAATGACTTCATAGTCGCCGATCCCGTACGCCGTGTCGAATTCTATGGTCTTGTGCGATTCGTAGAATTCCTTGCTTTTGTACCGCTCCAGCACGGCGAACATGCTTCCGTCCTGCATGTGGTGCCCATATATCGTCATGTTGTCGGATGGCTTCGCCGGGTCGCACCTGTAATCGAGGAAAGGCGTCCCGTGGCTGCTGCGCTTTCCAAAGAAGTTGCTCGCGAGATAGTATTCCGGGTCGGCGGGGGTGTGCATCACGGGGTAGTCCACCACCGTGCCCGGTATCCTCAGCCATCCCACGAAGTCCGGGTGTTCCTTTTGCATCTCCATGTATGCGAGCTGCTGCGGGCTGATGGGCTGGGCTTCCATTTCATCGTGGCCGTCCACGATTGAATCGCCGTCGGCTGCATCGCCGCCCGTTCCGGACGCGCCGTCCGCGCCGGTCCCGCTGCCCGCGTCGTCCGCTGCGTGGTTTTCCGCGCTGCCCGCTCCGGCGTCCCTCTCGTATGAGGCGACCATGTCGCGGAGCGTCTGCGATATCTCGTTGAATTCCGAGGCGGCGACTTTTGTGCGGATTAGCTGGCGAGCGACGAAAAACGCCGATACCGCGAATATTGCGACGAATGCGGCGAGCGATACGCGGAAGATGGTCCTTCGCGCCGGCTTGCCGTTGCCGCTGCCGCCGTTCCCCGCGCCCTGCCCGCGCCCGTTCCTCGCGCCCTGCCCGCTGCTATGATCGCGGCCGTCTGCGCCCTGCCCGCGCCCGCTGCCCGCGCCTTGCCCGCGCCCGCTGCCGTGGGTGCTTGCGCCTTGCCCGTGCCCGCTACCGTGGGTGCTTGCGTCCAGCTCGCTGCTTTGATCGCGGCCGTCTGCGCCCTGCCGTTTCTCGCCGTCGTTCCCGCTATGTCTGCGGCCGTTGTCGGTTGACATCTGCATTCTCGATCCTTTACGCCGGCGCCCTCGCTCCGGCCCCCTGTGAAAGCCGTCATTGATAGGTCTAATGTGAGGCAAGAAGCCTCGCCTTCGCGCAATGAAACGGCGATAACGTCGTTTTCAGCATCGTTTAAATTCATCGTTTCCCATGAATTAATACTTCCGTAACAACTGCCAATAAATGATAGAATTTGCCAAGCAAAAACCGGGTTAAAAAAGCTCATGAAAATGGGTATTTTAATTATGCCGCAGTGCCGGAACATCAGCATTTGCAAGCCTTTGTCGTAAGCCTGTCGCCTACACGTTTCGTGGTGTCGTATCACCGTTTCGAGGCCGCTGTTGCCCCATGCTATGACCTTACTTATGGCTATGATATCATAGTTTGTAGGAATATACAAGCATTTTTTATTTCAAGTTTGTTACAAGCCACAAAATTGCCTTGCGTATGTAAGCATTCGAGTGTATTATGATTATGAAGGCAGTAAAATGTTAATCGTTCCGTAACACAAAAGACTAAAAATGTGTTATAATGCCTCATTGCCTTATGAGGAAAATCGTCAATTTCGCCAAATAGCCAGGAGGTGCTAAAATGAAGCAGAATTATACGCCATTGGAAAAACGCTCAAAGAAGGAGCAGCGCGAGCACCATGCGGCGCAAAGGCGCAGCTGGGGCGGCATAAGCCCCGTGACGCGCAAGCCGCCGAACCCAAAAGCGTACAACCGCAAAAAATCCGGGCAACGGTACGAGAACGAACCGCCGCCCGGGTTTTTTGTGCACATACTGCTCAATGAAGACTCGTCAGGTGAATCAAATGCATATTGACGAAAATTCCCAATTGTGTAATAATTGTAGAGTGGTTGCCGTGACAGCTCAGAGCTAAGGAGGATAAATGCATTGAGGTTTGAATGGGATGAAGGCAAAAATGAGACAAACAAGATCAAGCATGGAGTGTCATTTGAAGAAGCGGAAACTGTTTTTGACGATAAATATGCAGTATTTTTGCATGATACTCAGCACTCAATAGACGAGGAACGGTTTGTTATTATCGGTCTGGACACATATTTTCGTGAACTCACGGTTTGTCATTGTTATCGCGGGGCGGATGACAACACAATAAGGATAATTTCTGCGAGAAGAGCAACCAAAAACGAAAGAAGCATATATTATGGAGGTAATGATTATGAAAGCAGAGTATAGTGTTGATGACTTCAAGCACGCGATTAAGAACCCATATTATTCAAAGTTGAATAAGGAAGTCGTTGTGGCCGTGAGGCACGATGTCTATGATATTTTTTGTGAAATCGGGAAGCAAAACGGAGTCGAACCTGAAATCATCATGAACCGTTGTTTGTCAAGCTACGCAAAGAGATTGAAAGAACATGATGAGTGAAACGCCGCCGCGCACATCATCGATAAATGGTTTCCTGCGCATAATTATCGACAATGCAGCGGCTGCTCTCATGCCGCTTATACAGCAGGCTGGCTCTATGCATGAGTCTTGATATATTCGTCGATGCTGTCGATGATGTATAGCGGGCCTGTCATGTGCAAACCGTCCCAGCAGTCCACGATAAACTCTACCGCGCCTGCCTTTCGCAAATAATTGAAGGCCTCCTGCCCGCTCATGCCTTTTGCTTCCTTGTAGAGTTCAACGCAAGACGCTAGGAACCAAACTTCTCCTTTTTGCTTTTTCACATCTGTTCCTCCGGGTAAGTGATTTTTCCAGTGCTCAGTTCTTCCTCAAGCAAGTCGTATAGAAGCGGATACCCAAGCCTCCAGACCTTTGTTTCCTCATCTTCCAATGCTTTGTACAACTGCGAATTGTAAAGAACGCTAGAAGCATCCTCCAGACATAAGCCACGATTCTCCATCAATAGGCTTATTATGCCCGGCGTTATCATAGCGATAACGGGAGAAATACTCTTATCCATTCACGCCACCTACCTTAATTATCGCTTCAAAGGGCTTATGTAAACGTTGACGGTCGCGACTCCGCTTTTTCTGCGCTTGACGACAATACCGGAAAACCGTACAGCCTGCGCTTGATCGGTCGTCAGATAAAACCCTGCGCCGAAGTCAAGCCCCCTCGTTTGCTCTATCAAGCGCGGCTCTTCAACTATCTGGTTGCTTCCATGATATAGCAGCATATTTCCATCCCCGCTCTCCGGCTGATAATCCGCAGTCTTGATCAATCCTTCGTATTCTAAATCACAATTCTGTTCAGCTCGCTCCAATTCAATATCGAAAAATCGCCGTTTTCCGGCCTGCTGTCGCCGCCATATACGATGAAAGCAGGCTGGCTCGCAGCGCCCGGCGCCAAGCTTTTCCAATATCTGATGCCTTTTCCGTANGATTGNGTGAACGTCGCGCCCGACTTCATTTCGACGGGAATCTGTTTNACGCCTGTGTCTATAATCAAGTCGACCTCATTTTGGTTGCTGTCCCTGAAATAGTAGAGCGATGCGTTGCTGCCGCTGTTCGATATCATCTTGTGAATTTCCATAATGCACAGGTTTTCGAAAAGCCCGCCTATCAAATAGTGTTTGGACAATGTCTCCGTGTCCCTAATGCCCAGCAAACAGCACGCGAGCCCGGTATCCGTAAAATATATTTTGGGCGACTTGATATACCGCTTGCCGAAATTGCTGTGGTATGGCCGCAGCCGAACAACAAGGTAGCACGCCTCGAGGACAGATATCCAGTTCTCGATTATTCTTGGTGAAACGCCGACATCATTCGCCAATGACTGGTAATTGACGACTTGCCCAATTCTCCCGGCCAGTAAGGCAAGGAATTTACGAAACAATGACAAGTTCCTGATATTGCTGATATTCTTCAAGTCCCTCTCTACATACGTGGCGATATACTGGTCATAATAGGTGAATGGAGCGACATTTCGCGAATACAGAGCCGGATAGAACCCATGTAGGATTCGCTCGTATAAATCCCCAGCATCTTCGCCTGACGCCGCCAGCTCGCCGATCGTCAGCGGCAGAAGCGTCGCATATGCCGCTCTTCCCGCCAGCGACTGGCCTATTTTCTCTGACAGTAACAAGTTTTCTGAGCCTGATATGATGAAATCTCCCATCATCTGGCGCTCATCTACGGCAACTTGGATGTAAGACAGGAGTTCAGGCATCCTCTGCACTTCGTCAATCATGACGTTATGCTGCGTCCTTATGAATCCGGCCGGGTCGCTCTCAATGAACGCAAGTACGTCGGGACTCTCAAGATTGTAGTATTTGTACTCGGGGAACATGCTTCTCATCAGCGTGGTCTTCCCTGATTGTCTGGGGCCGATCAGCCCAATCACCGGGAAGCCCAAACGGTATGTCTCAATCAGCCCCATAATACTCCTGGATATCATAATCGCTCACATCCTGTTGTCTTTGAATCTATCATCAAGTGGCTTGCCGGTAGTATAACTCAAATAGTTATGCAAATCAAGACTTAAAGTCTCGATTTGCATAACTATTTGACAAGCGCACGTTTGATGCCAAACCATAAAGCAAAAGAACGCCAAATCATAAAGCAAAAACGCGCCAAACCATAAAGTTAAACATGCCAAATCTGCATAACTTGACAAGCGCGCGTTCCCATACTATAATAGCGAAAACGGTTAAATGAATTTTCGGAATACGGTTAAATGATTTTCTCGAATTTGGTTAACTCAATATCGCTATTTTTGTTATGTGCAATTACGGCCTTTTGACAAGCCGCAACTTACAACACGGCCAAACGCCTGCATAAGCGCAGCATGAAAACAGAAGAACGGAGCGCAAAATGACCCTCACAGAACAAGGATACAAGCCCAGGCTTGTGGACGGAAAAATCAAAAAATACCTTGGCCTATTCGGAGCGCTCTCAATTGAAGGCCCGAAGTGGTGCGGGAAGACATGGACAGCCTTGAACCACGCAAAATCCGTCGTATACATGCTCGATCCTGAAAACAGCTACGCAAACCGCGAAGCCGCCCGCTTAAACCCGGCCGCGATTCTCGTCGGGGAACCGCCTCTCGTGATTGACGAATGGCAGGAGGTGCCGGCAATCTGGGACGCGGTTCGATACGCCTCCGACAGGACAAAGCAAAAGGGCCTGTTTTTACTGACCGGCTCCGTGACGCCTAAGGAAAACAGCTATTCTCACAGCGGTGCGGGCCGAATCGCCAAAATGAGAATGCGGACGATGTCCTTGTATGAAAGCGGCGATTCTACCGGTGTGGTCAGCCTATCGGAACTATTTGAAACCGGCGGGATTTCTCCAAATATTTCAGGCCTGACGCAGGAAAAGCTTATTGACCTTTCAATGCGCGGAGGATGGCCGGGAAACTTGGACTCCCCGCGTAGCGACGCAAGAATCCTGCCGGATCAGTATCTGGCTGCGCTTGCCGCAACCGACATTTCGGTCGCAGACAACAGGAAACGTAATCCCGAACTGGTGCTGCATCTGCTGGCGTCCATTGCTCGGACAAACATGACCGCCGCAAAGCTCAGCACGATCACCGCCGATGTGCAGTCACGATTTGGCGATGTCACCAGGCAAACCGTCGCAGATTACATAAGCGCACTTTCGCGATTATATGTAGTTGAAGAGATACCGCAGTGGTTTCCCGAGCTTCGGGACAAAGAGCGCCTTCGCAAAGCTCCCAAAAGAATGCTTGCAGACCCTTCAATTGCGGTCAGCGCGCTAAAAGCAAAGGGCAACGAGCTTGCGAGGGATCCTCGAACCTTGGGTTACGTTTTTGAAAACCTGTGTATGCGGGACCTGCTGATATATGCAGATATAGATGGCGCCAAGCTCAGCCATTACCATGATTTTAACGGTCTTGAAGTCGATGCGATAATCGAGATGGGTACAAAATGGGCCGCTATTGAAATTAAACTTGGGCACCACCGCGTTGATGAGGGTGCCGCTGCTTTGAAGCACCTTCAATCGAAGCTTGTTGGCAAAGGCGCCAAGCCCCCCTCCTTCATGGCTGTCATCACAGGCGGAGGCGCGCTATATACTCGAGACGATGCGATACACGTGATACCGATAGATTGCTTGAAGCCATGACAAGCCTGCGATCCGCCGGTAGCTTGAGAGGCCTCATGAACTGTACCAAATCAATCGGGTTGGAATATAATGCGTTCACATGATTCTTTCAGGAGTTCTTCTGATTGCTGCGTATCAGAAAGGCAATTCCCGCCGATTTCGCCAATAATAATGTCACAGCTCCGTATTTCACATCACGGAATTGTGACATTTTCTGTTACATTATCATTACAAGCATTGTAATTTTTTAACTAATATGTTACTTTATGTTGGTATTGCTGTATACATTACACATACAATAGTATACCAATATCAATAGGCCAAGGAGATATATCGTCTACCCTATGTAGGGGCGATTATCAATCGCCCACATTCCTTCAATGCATTCCGATAATGGCGATTTGTAAACGCTTTTGCATGTGAATCCTTAACTCGGTGACATTGTATGGGATGCTGCATAAACGAGTGTCCTCGAAAACTCCCGTTGTCATCCTGAGCGATAGCGAAGGATCTTGTCTGAACACTTACGAAACAGCGGAGGTAAAGATTCTTCGCTTCGCCCAGAATGACAGGCGTTGCAAAGCTTTTGAGTCATCGAAGACACACTAAACATTAGAGGAGGCTTTTCATTTATGAACAAACGCAACAGAAAGAAACGCAGCGGGCTGTCTCGGCTTCTGGCCATATTGATGACGATGGCCCTGCTTGCCGGCATCGCCGGCGCGGCTCTCGCAGCCGATGGCTCCGTCAGCGTCACGAAAACCGAGCTTGGCGCGGACGGCAAGCAGCTCGATAACATCAGGACGACTACAGACGTCAGCGCCGGCTCCAGCACGACGATGGGGAACAGAAACCCAGGCCCCGGCCCAGACGAAGGCGCCGCTGTAGGCGATTACTATGTCTCCACAGGCCACTTCACGTATGTCAAGCAAAACCTCGCCGAGCTGATCGCCGCGCCATATGGCATCGACTATGACATCGTGCAAGGCGCCAGCTTCACCAAAGTCGGCACCGCGAATGCTCGTATTGTCAAAGGCGACGATGGCAATGATTACCTTGTCATCACTGTCGGTGCTGAAAACAGCACGATCAGCGGCAACTGGGGTGCTGTGGCATTTGATGAGCCTTGGCCTGGCGGAAAACACCCCCATCAAGGTGGCGGTCCGCTATCTCATAGCAATAATGGGAAAACAGCTACAATTTCATCGCTTGATATAAACAAAAAACCGAAATCGCTTGATGATTACGGTACTTTTATCTACATCTATTTCCACAACCAAAACACGATGACGATAACGCAAATATATGAGGAAGCCGTGCCATTCGTGTTTCAGCTCGTTGAAATAACATATGATAGTGAACCTTCTCCGAACAAGATTAGCACCCCCGTCCCCATCACGCGCGATAATATCATATTCCGAAAATTCACTGAAACTGGTGAAGAAGAAGTCGTATACAACGGCGGCGGCATAGGCGACGACACTAAAATAAGCGCAGAATCATCTGAGGATGGCTTCTTCTGGCTCAAAAATGGCATAACCGCCACGCTTTGTAATCTTCCCGCAGGTGAGTATGAGATTATTGAGACTACATACGAGGCTTATGTTACCACAATTAAACCAGGCGGTCTTGGCTCTGTCGCCAGCATCACAATCACCGAAGATGGGCACGCGAAAGTCACCTTCGAGAACGCCAGAAGACCATACGAGTTGATTGTTACAAAGGAAATTAACGGTACTCCTCTAATACCGAGAGCATTTGACATTAGAATAACATTTGAAGGCCAAGGGCTTTCCGGCATCGCCGGCCCCGATGGCTCCAATGGATTCAGCACTAGTGGTGATAAATTGATATGGACAGGTCAAATTACCGCCGGCGAAGATGTCATATTCTCCAACTTGTTGCCCGGTATGAAATATAAAGTGGAAGAATTCAACCTCCCCGCAGGCTATGAGCTGTCGACAACAAGCAGCGGCCTAGAAGGCAAAATAGAACCTGGCGAAGGCAATGATTCTTATTATTCTGACCCGGAAAAAGCCGACTCAGAGGTCTTCTTCGCCAAATTAGTCAACGACTACTCCCCCGTTGCGGAGCTCGACCTGTCCGCCCGCAAGACAGTCTCTGCCGGCTCCCCGTCGACCTGGTCGTTCAATTTCGAGGTGTACGCTTCCGATGCGTCCGGTACTCAAGGAGCAAAGCAGGGCGCGACGAAAACCGCCACCAACGCCTCCCCTATCGTCAACTTCGACACAATCGGCATAAAGGAAACCGGCACGTACTATTATCTCATCAAAGAAGCGACGGTCAATGGCAATGGCTGGACTGTCGACACGAAGCAATACCTTGTGAAGGTCGATGTCGATAGCAACTTAGATATAACGCAAAAACAATATGTCACAAGAACAAACTCATCGGCCACATTCGGCACTGCATGGACAACCTACACAGACACTTCCATAACCTTCAACAACACGTACAACGTCAACGAAGCGACATTGTCCCTAAGTGGCCAAAAGACAACAACCGCAGGTGCGCCAAATGATACATTTGTCTTTAACATTACGAATGTAACCGACCCAAACCCGTCTAACCACACAATCATTGGCACAGCTACACGCGCAGGGAGCGGCCAAATAAATTTCTCTCAACTTAGATTCCCCACAACAGGAACGTACATTCTTGAAATAACGGAAGCGGAACCAGCACCGGGGTGGGCTTCGAATACGCAAAAATACACTATTTATGTCCGAGTTACAGACAATGGCAGAGGTCAACTAAGCGCGACTGCATATACAAATGCAGCTCTTACAACAACACTGACAAATAGCTATATCAAGTTTGATAACTCATTCATTGCAGACCCGACCGAGATGGACTTTGTGGTAACAAAAACAATCACTGGTGACACATATTCCTCATCTTGGTCGTTCGATTTTGGCTTGTATGAATCAAACTCAAGCGGATCACAAGGTAAATTATTGAAAACAACATCTGCGACCGATGTAGATCCGGTAACATCATTCGATTCTGTGGAGTTCGATTCAGCCGGCACGTACTACTTCCTGATCAAGGAAACAAGCGCTAACACAAGCACATGGAAAGTCGATCCGACGATATACCACCTACGGGTTACTGTCTCGGTTATCAATAGATCGTTATCTGTGTCAAAGATAGAGTTCAGGCAAGGCCGCGGTAGTTCGTTTGGATCATGGAATAATACCTCCAGCAATCCATACCTCGATTCGACTATTACATTCAATAATGAATATACCGCACCGGTACCCGGTTCAGTTAGCCTCACTCTCTCCGGTACGAAGACAGTTTCCTTTGGTGCCCCAAGTGAAGAATTTGGATTTGCGATTTCCATCAACACATTGGGGGGAGAGGTCGAAGCTACTGCTACCATCAATGGAGCGGGTGAGTTTACCTTCAGTCCATTGTCGTTCATAGCGACTGGCACTTACACTTTCGTTGTGTCAGAAAGCATCTGGGGACCAAATTGGACTCCAAAGACCGTTGCAAAAACAATATACATCGAAGTCACTAGCACAGGAGGTAATTTAAGCGCAGCAGCATATAGCGACTCTGAATGCCTGATACCCCTCACGGCCGAAGACTTAACCTTTGATAACGAATATACAATGAAAGTCGGTTACTTCGACCTTGCGTTGTCAAAGAACATCTCAAAAATAGTCTCCGGAACGACTGTTTACGACCCCCCGTTCGGCTCGCTGCCGACCGTTAAGCGCGGCGACAAAGTGACATATACAATCACCATCACAAACGAAGGCTATCTCGATGGGTATTGCGAAGAAATCGTAGACAGGATCCCCGCAGGTCTGGAATTCGATCCCGCCGACAACACAGATTTTGATTGGCGATATGACGAGGCCACTCGCTGCGCATATACAAACGACCTCAATGCGATTCTCTTGAAACCAGGCGATTCGAAAACAGTTGATATCACCCTGACCGTCAGCCAGACAGCGGCTCCCGGAGCCAGGCTGAGGAACATCGCGGAGATCAACTGGCACAGCGATGAGAACCACCACTTCATCGACGACGAAGATTCGACCCCAGGCAACAATGTCTCCAGCGAGGACGACGAGGACAATGCCGATGTGAGGGTCGAGGGCGGCGACTACACGCCTCCAAAGACCGAGACCGAAGATGAAGAAGAAGACGAGGACGAGGACGATGAGGAAGAGGAAGAAGTCGTCGAAGAGGAAAAAGGCGGCGGCGATGAAGGCGGCGGCGACAATGGCGGCGGCGATAGAAACGATGAAAACGACGAAGAAGATGATGGCGGCGACGACGGCGGTCAGCCCACAATCAGAACAAACCCGGTAATTCAGGACGACGGCGAAGAGACTTGGGTCGCCGGCGGCACAGACATCAACCTTCCCCCCGTCCCCACGGCTCGCGGCAACACGCTGACTAAGAGCGATGACGGCGACATATGGTTCGAGTTCGACGGCGACGTACCGCTCGGCGCCTGGTATTGGGACGATGATGCCGGCATGTGGATATTCGACGAATATCCGCCCCTCGCGGATGCCCTCCCCTCGACTGACGGCGCCATCCAAATATCGGGGCTTCTGCTCCTTGGCACGCTGCTGTTGGCGCTCGGCGTCTCGCTCAAGCGCAAATACGCCTACAAGCCTAAGCATCTGAAACGCGAGTAAAACACATTATGATATCACGAGGGCTGCGGTCTCCACCGCAGCCCTTTGTCATCCACTTTTTGCGATGGATATTTGCACTTGCCAATTCTACGTTTATATAATATAATCCATAGCACTGACATACACAAAAACGGAGAATGACAATGCCAAAGAAAACCGAAACTCTACAAGATAAAAGAATGCTCGAGCTGGACGTCCTGCGCGGCTTCGCAATGCTCGTCGTCGTCTCCAGCCACATATCGAGCGTTGCGATCGGCAACCTCCGCGCCGGCCGAGGCCACTTCCTCGTCTCCATGCTGCAGAGCTCGTTCAATTTTTCCGTGCCCGTGTTTTTCCTTGTCGGGGCCCTGCTCTCGGCATATAGCGCCTCCGCTAAAAATCCGCCGATATGGCCATATTACAAAAAGAAGCTCTTGCGGCTCGTTCTGCCCTACCTCGCATGGACTCTTTTCTACATCGCGTTCAACCTTTTCGTACATAGGATCGGGCGGGCGGACCTTCGCTCGTTCGACAACTGGGTCAAATGGATCACGCAGGGCAGGGCGTACGACCATCTATATTATCTCGTGGTGATTTTCCAGTTCCACCTGCTGTTCCCCCTGCTGCTGAAACTCGCGAAACTGGTCAGGGACAGGCCGTTCTGGGCATTCGCCATCGTCGTCGGCGGCCACCATGTCGTCTATTGGCTCAACAAGCTGTGGCTATATAAGGCGTGGCCATACTTTTCGTCGAGCTTTTTCTGGCATTTCAGCATTTTCTTCCTTGGGCTGTATATCGGGCTGAACTACAAGAAAGTTTGCGAATGGCTGGAGCGCAACCTCAAATGGCTCATCATCGTGTGCCTCGTATCCGCCGCCGGCTTCCTCTATCTCAGATACCTTCTGTATATGAAAATCAACTACCACACGTACTTCTACTATACGATCAGGCTGGTTTACGTCACGAGCCTGCCGCTCTGCCTCCTGGCGGTCGCGCGCCGCCTCAGGGACACGCTGAAGCGTGGGATTCGGCATGGCCAGGCGTTCCTCTTTGCCCGAAAATGGGCCGGGCGCGCCCTCTTGTGGATCGGCCGCTATTCTCTGGGGATATATCTGGCCCACCCCGTCCTGAACCACTATCTCAGGGAATGGTTCAAAACAAGGAACGTCATCCTGCTTGGCCTGATCTGCGCGGTGGCCGTCGTCGTTTATATTGCAGTGTGCGGAGTCATGACGATGGTTCTGGAGCGTTTCCGCCTGACTTCTTGGATCGTTGGCGCAAAGGCGAGCGGCGGCAAGAAAAAACGCTCTGGTGCCTAGGCAGCTCTCGGCTCATAAGCCGGCCACACGCACAGGCGCGCTTGTCCCCGTGGCATAGTCCGCCGCGCACGAGCTCCGGGCCTCCCGGGGCATAGCCCGCCGACGCCTGAACCCCGCGCGCGACCCGCATAGAAACAACTGGAGGTCTCTCAAATGATGAAGGTTTGCCCGAACTGCCATCTGGAATCGAAACAAGGAGATTTCTGCACAAGATGCGGCACGCATCTTGAAAAACCCGCGAAAAAAAAGCGCGTCAAGCCCGCGCTCATAATAATCATCAGCGCAGTCGTCATTATCGCCGCCGGCGTGGCGGCCCTATTCCTCGTCATACTCCCGATGAAGCGATATGACCGGGCAATCGAGCACTTCAACAACAAATGGTATATCGAGGCGTTCACTTCGCTCGAAGGCTTGTCCATGGGCTACAAGGACATGTCCGAATTATACCCGTACTACAGCGCCTACGCTTCTTTTGAGCGGGGCGAATATGAGGTGGCCGCGCAGAAATTCGGCGCTCTCGCAGGCTACAAGGACGCCGACAGCATGAAGAATATGTGCTACTACCTCTTCGCGCATGAACTGCTGACGGACGGCAAATATGACGAGGCATATTATACGTTCGGCCTTGTTTCCGGATACAGGGACAGCGCGGACATGGTGCTCGACGTCCGCTACCGCCAGGCCACGGAGCTCATGCAGTCGGACGGCGCACGTGCGAAGGAGCTGTTCTTGTCGCTCGGCTCATACAAGGACAGCGCGGACAAGCTCGTCGAATGCGATTATTTCGCCGCGATGAACCTCCTGGACGCCGGCGAATACAGCGAGGCATATAATGCGTTCCTTGCGCTGGATGGCTACAGGGACAGCAGGTTCATGATGTCCGAGTGCCGATACCGCAAGGGCCGCGACCTAATGGACGCGCATGATTATGAAGGGGCGATCGAGCGTTTTTTAACGCTTGGGGATCATAGGGACAGCGCCAACATGGTGCTGGAGTGCCGCTATTTGTGGGGCGCCCAGCTGCTCGAGGCAAAGGACTACCCCGGCGCGTATACGCAGTTCAACGCGGCCGGGGATTATAAGGACAGTAAAACCATGGTGTTGGAGGTGCGGTACCAATATGGCGTCGAGCTAATGGACGCCGGGGATTTCGCCGGCGCGCTGCAGCGGTTCGAGGCCATAGGCGACTATAAGGACAGCATCGCCCTCGCCGAAAAAGCCCGCCAAAACATCCATTAACGTATTCTGCAGTCTTCTGTGACACCCTCGCTTTTAAAGCGCGCTCACATCACTCGTATCGCTTCGACGCTGTTGCACTTCCCCGTGTCGGCGTCGATTTCAAACACCGCCCCCTCGATCTTCGCGCCGCCGATCGCAGGCTCATACCGCGTTGGAGGATTGCCCAGGAACCGCGAGATCGACTGCTCCGGCTTGATGCCGATCACCGACTCGATAGGCCCCGTCATGCCGACGTCGGTGACGAATCCCATGCCGCCCGGAAAAACCCTGCAGTCCGAAGTCTGCACGTGCGTGTGCGTGCCCCATGCGGCCGACACCCGCCCGTCAAGATAATATGCCATCGCAAGCTTTTCGCTCGTCAATTCGGCGTGGAAATCTACCAAAATGATTTTCGCGCTGTTTTTTTGCAATATCCTGTCAACTTCAAAAAACGGGCTCTCGCATTCATTCTCCATTCTCGCGCGCCCAATAAGGTTTATGACGCAGACATCGCCATATTGCGTCTCATACACGCCCTGCCCGCGCCCCGGCACCTGCGGGGCAAAGTTCGCCGGGCGAAGTATGTGCAGGCTGTCGTCCAAATATTCCGCTATCTCGCGCTTGCCCCATGTATGGTTGCCGAGCGTGATGACGTCGGCGCCCGCGCCGAATAGCTCCTGTGCCTGGATTTTCGTGATGCCGAGCCCTGCGGCGTTTTCGCCGTTTGCCACAGTAAAGGACACATCATAATATTTCTTGATCCCATGCAATTTATCACGCAATATGTCTATGCCGCTCTGCGTGCACACATCGCCAACAGCCAAAACATTCATAAATCTATCCTTTGTAGGGGCGATTACCAACCGCCTATGTTGTAGGGGCGATTACCAATCGCCCCTGGCCCTGCCGCCATGCCCGCACCATACCTCAATCCGCGCCGCACCATTAAAACAACGACATCTGGCTCGTCTCCGGCAAATCGCGCAGCGCGCCCAACGCCCGCAACTGCTCGAGATGCGTCTTCGACACCTTCGGGCAAGCGGCCGAAATCTCATCGATCGAGATAAAATCGCGCCCGCACCGATTGTCGGCCAGATCCCGAGCGCCGGTCTCGCCCAGCCCGCTGATCGCAACGAACGGCGGCCGCAGCGTATTTTCTCCTACAATGAGGAATTTGACAGGGTCGGAATCATATAAATCGATGCGTTCAAAGTCAAATCCGCGCATATAAAACTCATAACAAGCCTCCAGCGTCGGCAGCAAATCCTCGTCCTTCGGCTTCGCGCCCGGATTCCCTCTTATCTCCTTAATTTTCGCGCGCACTCGCTCTTTCCCGCCGGCCATGATCTCAAGCTCAAAATTATTCTTCTGGCTCTTGCGGTAGAAATACGCGCTATAGAATTCCAGCGGCTTATGCACCTTGAACCATGCGATGCGGAACGCCTCCATGACATAAGCGACAGCATGCGCCTTTGGGAAAAGGTACGTCATCTTCCTGCACGACTCGATATACCACCCCGGCACGCCGCAGCGCATCATCGCGTTCTCCGCTCCTTCGGGAAGCCCTTTCCCCTTTCGCACGTTTTCCGAAATCTTAAAAGCGTCCCTGCTGTCCATCCCCTTTGATATGAGGAACAGCATGATGTCGTCGCGGCATCCGATCGTCTCGTCGACGGTCGCCTTGCCCGATACGATCAAATCCTTAGCGTTGCCGATCCACACGTCCTCGCCGTGCGAGAATCCGGACAGCCTCACGAGCGTGTCGAAGCTCTCCGGGGCGGTGTCGCGCAGCATCTGCCTGGTGAAATCCGTGCCAAATTCCGGAATGCCGATCGTGCCCGTCTCGCCGATGATGTCGTCGTCGTCAGGCAGGCCGAGCCGTTCGGGGGAGGAAAATATGCTCATGGTCGCCGGGTCCCCCAATGGTATCGCCGCCGAATCCACCCCTGTCAGCTCTTCCAGCATCTTTATCATCGTCGGGTTGTCGTGCCCGAGCGCATCCAGCTTGATCAGGTTGTCCTCCATGCGGTGATAATCAAAATGCGTCGTTATTACGCCCTTGTCCACGCTGTCCGCAGGGTGCTGCGCGGGGCAAAAGTCGGTGATCTCCATGCCTTGCGGAATGATGACCAGCCCCCCGGGGTGCTGCCCCGTCGTCCTTTTGACTCCGACGCATCCGCGGGCCAAACGGTTCTCTTCGGCCTTCGTGACCGTCCGCTCATGCGCTTCCAAGTATTTTTTAACATATCCATACGCGGTTTTTTCGGCGATCGTGCCGATAGTTCCCGCGCGATAAACGCTGTCCGCGCCAAATAGGTCCGTCACGTATTTATGCGCCTGCGTCTGGTATTCGCCGCTGAAATTGAGGTCAATGTCAGGGACTTTGTCCCCGTCAAATCCCAGGAAAGTCTCGAACGGAATATTGAACCCGTCCTTCGCATACATTTCGCCGCATTCAGGGCATTGCATGTCGGGCATGTCCGCCCCGCAGCCCCATCCGGCGCCCGCGTCAAAGTCAGTGCGGAAGCAGTTGGAGCACCTATAATGCGCCGGCAGCGCGTTGACTTCCGTAATCCCTGCGAGATACGCGATCAGCGACGATCCGACGCTGCCTCTCGATCCCACAAGATACCCGTTGTCCTTCGCGTCCGCGACCAGCATCTGCGCGATGATGTATATGATGTCATAGCCGCGCTCGAGTATATCATGCAGCTCCGTTTCGACCCTCGTCTTTATAATTTCGGGCGGGTCCGCGCCATATAATTCATAAAGCCTTGCGAACACCAGTTCCTTGAGCTTGGCCGCGCTCCCCTCAAGTTCGGGCAGAAATAGCTTCTTCGGCGGCAACGGATTGATGCTCTCGCACATGTCGGCAATCATCCGCGAATTTTTAACCACCGCCTCATACGCCATGTCCTCTCCGAGATATGCGAATTCTTCAAGCATCTCATCCGTCGTTTTGAAATACACCGGCAGGTCGGCGTCGGCGTTGTCATACTCCTTGCCCGTCAGCAATATATGGCGGAATATCTCATGCTCCGGCTCCAAAAAGTGGACGTCGCCCGTCGCGACGATCGGCTTGTCCAGCAGCTTGCCCAGCTCCGTGATCCTGATGTTGAACCCGCGCAGGTCATCCTCGTTTTTCGCGCGCGGCTTCTCGCCATATAGCATGAACATATTGTTGCATATCGGCTGGATTTCGAGATAATCATACATCGCTGCGGTCCGCGCCAGCTCCAACGTGCTGCGCCGCTCCGTAACCGCCTCGAAAACTTCGCCCGCCTCGCATGCGGAGCCTATGATGATCCCTTCGCGGTGCTGCAGCAGCACGCTTTTCCTGATGACGGGCCGCCTGTCAAAATCATCCAGATGGCTCCTTGTCACCAGCTTATATAGGTTGGTCAGCCCTGTCTTGTTTTTCGCCAATAATATTATATGCTTGTGGCTGACCCTGCCCTTCCGCGCTTTCATGTCCGCGGAACGTGTAAGAAAACTGTTAATTTCGCCGGTGTCGGCTATCCCTTCTCGCTTCAAAAGCGTGACAAGCTCCGCGAATATGTGCATCGTCGCGCCTGCGTCTTCGTCCGCCTGATGATGCCCGAAATCGCTGTAGCTCAAATGCGCNGCCAGCGTTTCCAGCCTGTAATTCTTCANATTCGGCAGCAGACCCCGCGCCAGAGCGAGCGTNTCGAGATAACGCGGAGCATATTCGATGCCGTTCTTAATGCAGGCTTCATATATGAACCCGACGTCAAACGACGCGTTATGCGCCACGAGCGTCCTCCCGCCCGCAAACTCCAGAAAAGCCATGACGGCATCCTTCTGTTGCGGGGCGTTCTCGACGTCGGAGTCGCGTCTGCCCGTCAGCTTCGTGATCTCATACGGAATGGGCCTTTGCGGGTCGGCAAACGTGTGGAACCGCCCGATTTCCTCTCCGCGCTTATATATGACCGCGCCGATTTCTATAATCACGTCGTCCGTCGCAGACAGGCCCGTCGTTTCAATATCAAAAACGACAAATTCGTCGTCAATCGAACACGCCTCGCCAAAGACCGCCATATAATATTCCACATCGTTGAGCAGATACCCTTCGACGCCATAAATCACCTTGACCGCGCCGCCCAATGCAGCCGCTTCCTCCGCTGCTTCCGGGAACGCATGCACGACGCCGTGGTCAGTGATGGCCACGGCGGGGTGCCCCCATTCCGCCGCGCGGCGGATCAATTCCTTCGTGTCCGTCACGGCGTCCGTCGCGGACATCTTCGTGTGCATATGCAGCTCGACGCGCTTCGTTTCGGCATTGTCGCTGCGCCGCTCTTTTTCGGCGACGATGATATTGGCCGGGTCCAGCACAAGATCGCCGTCATACCTGCTGATGCTGAGATTGCCGGACACGGTCAGGCACATATCTTTCGTGACTCTCTTCGTAATCTTCTCCGCGTCGTCGTCGCGCATATACTTGCTGACATGGATCGTCCCTAAATAATCGGTAATGTCAAAGCTGAGCAGCCATGCCCCGCTCTTTTCGATGAATCTGCTTGATACGTCGCAAACGACCCCCATTACGACCGCCTTGCCCATTTCAGGGGTCAGCTTGTCCATCGGCATCGGCGCGCTCTTGGTCTTCCTGCCCATGATGACAGTATTTGGCTTTATCTCCGTTGCGGCCTTGCTCTTGGCGGATTTTGGCATTGCGGCGGCGCGTGCGTAGACTGCGGAAATTGACACTTCCGCCAAATCATATTCACGAGCAATGACGCCCTCGAGCGCGCCGATGTCCGCCGGCGGCGTAGGCTGAGCCAACGAAAGGGTCAGTTTCATGGATTTTTTATCATTGCCGATTTCGACGGATAGCACTTTCGCTCCGGAAAAATCGGCTGAAAGCTTTCCGCTATCCATGCAGAATGGGAACATCTCATAAAATGCAATAGAGTCGATCGAACTCAAAACGTTTTTTCCTCGCTTTCGATAACCTGAAAAAGAACATCGACTAGACGATCCATCGGCACCTTTTGATCGATGGATCCTTTACGGAATATTATGCCCTCGCCGTCGCCCCCCGCAATGCCGTAATCGGCGCGCGAAGCCTCCCCCGGCCCGTTGACGGCGCATCCCATGACTGCGACGGTGATGTCACGATTAAGCAGGGCGAGCCTCCGTTCCACTTCATGCGCGATCGGCACAAGGTCGATCCTGGTCCGTCCGCATGTCGGGCATGAAATGAGCTCATACCCCGGGCGCATCCCCATGGCTTTCAGGAGCGCCAAGCCGGCTTTGACCTCGCCCTCCGGCGGCCCTGTCAACGACACTCGAATCGTATCTCCGATGCCATCGGCGAGCAACGCGCCGATGCCGGCGGATGATTTGATCAAGCCCATATATTCGGTGCCTGTCTCTGTGACGCCTATATGAAGCGGATAATCCGTCATGTCTGCGAGCAATCTATATGCCTTGATGGTCAGCGGCACGCTTGATGCTTTAACAGATATGCAGATGTCGTCAAAATCAAATCTATTTAGCAGGCGGACGTTCTCAATCGCGCTCTCGCACAGTGCTTCGGGCGTGACTCCGCCGTGTTTTGCAATAATATCCTTATGGATGCTGCCGCCGTTGACTCCGACACGGATCGGAATGCCCTTGGACCGGCAGGCTGCAGCGACTGCGCGCACGTTCTCGTCCCCGCCGATGTTCCCCGGATTGATCCTGAGCTTGTCCGCGCCTTCTTCTGCGGCCATGATGGCGAGTTTGTGGTCAAAATGGACATCAGCCACGAGCGGGATTTTGATCTGCTTTTTTATCTCTCCGATGGCGTGTGCCGATGCGGCGTCCGGAACGGCGACACGCACGATGTCGCAGCCGAGCTGTTCAAGGCGGCCGATCTGTGCCAGGGTTTCCGGGATGTCGGAGGTTTTTGTCGTTGTCATCGATTGGACGGTCACAGGCGCGCCCCCGCCAATCGCAACGCCTCCGACCATAATGCATTTATCGCTCATAATCTTTCCCCCGTCACTCCGCACGTACTCGCCCATGCACCTACCCGCTGACAATCCTCAAAACATCATTGACCAGCACAAACACCATCAACCCCATCAAAAGCACCATCGCAGCCGTATGGATATACCCCTCATACTTCGGGTCGAGCTTGCGCCGAGTGACCTTTTCGATAAACCACGTAATAAAAACGAACAATATCCGCCCGCCGTCCATCGCAGGAATCGGGAGCAAATTCACGAGCGCGATATTCACGCCGATGAACGCCGTGAACCGCGCAATTTCCGCCAAAGCGAGGCCGAACGACCCCGCCGTTTTCCCGATGCCATTCATTGTATCGACGATGGCGACAGGCCCCGCAAGATCCGTGATGCCCGCCGCGCCGCTGATAAGCTGCGCGATGCTCAAACGTATCAGCCGCACGTAATTCATCGCAGAATATGCGGCATATTTCATCTTCGCGCCAAAAGTCCCTTCGATACGATTAAATGTAATGCCATAAAGCATCTGCGGCTCGCCTTCGACAATATATTCCTTCTGTTCAAACTGGAAGTTTTTAAATCTGTTATACTCACCATTACGGAGAATAACCAAATCTACATTGTTACCCGCGATTTGCATCATGAGCGAAAAATCTTCTTTATAATATAGCTTTTCACCATTGATGGAGACAATCGTGTCTCCGACCATTAGCTTTCCAACGCCTTCGTTCGGCGAGGCTTCGGCAAAACCGACAAGCGTTGTCCCGCCAAAGCCCTCGTAGCCCATCACGAGTATGATGATAATGATGCAGGCAGCAAGAAAGTTCGCGATGCCCCCTGCTGCGAGTATGATGACGCGCCGCCAACGTTTCTGCGCAGTAAACGCTCGCGGGTCGTCAGACGCGACGTCTTCATCCATCGCGCAAAATCCGCCAAACGGTAATGCTCTCAATGTGTATAGGGTTTCCTTGCCCTGTTTGCGTAAAATCTTAGGCCCCATTCCAATCGCAAATTCGTTCACCTTGACGCCAAGCGCTTTCGCCGCCGTAAAGTGTCCAAGCTCATGGATCGCAATCAAAAGCCCAAACGCAATAATCGCTATAACAATATACATAATTGACTCCTAAACTCCTCGCCCGCATCCGATCCCACACGCCTTATTCTATTCCCCAAATACCATCCGCCTCGCTTCATCGCCGGCGGCGACAATATCTCCCAACGACGGCTCCGCGACAAAAGCAATGCCATCAAGCGCTCTGCGAACCGATTCGGAAATCCCGTAAAACCCCAGTTCGCCCCTCAAAAAAAGCTCAACCGCGGCCTCATTGGCGCCATTAAGAACGGCGCACGCAGTCCCGCCCATCCGCGCAGCCTCCATCGCAAGGCCAAGACACGGAAACGCGCTAATATCAGGCGCTTCAAAATGCAACGCCGAAGCAACCACTTTGTTAGGCGCGGCGTCCGGTTCTGCCGCACTTCCCTGCCGAGTCGCTCCCGGTACTTCCCGCGTGCCCTCTCGCGCTGCCTTGTAACCTATCGCTCCCATTCTCCCCTGCGACGCAGTCTCGAACCCCGATGCACCCGCGCTCTTCTGCCGCAACGCCTCCGCTCCCGCAAAATCAAGCGCCTTCGCAAGCGAAGCCCTCCGCTCCGGAAAAGTAAGCGCATATTGGATAGGCAGCCGCATATCAGGCGCCGCAAGCTGCGCTACCACAGAATTGTCAACAAACTCTACCATAGAGTGCACAATGCTCTCAGGATGGACGACGACCTCCACCATATCGGGCGAAACCTTGAAGAGATGAACAGCCTCAATGATTTCGAGCCCCTTATTCATCATCGTCGCGGAATCAATCGTAATCTTGTCGCCCATGCTCCATGTCGGATGCCGGAGCGCCATCTCCGGCGTCACGGCGGCGAGCTCCTCGCGGCTCAAACCGCGAAACGGGCCTCCCGACGCAGTAAGGATAATCCTCTTGACGGTCTTCTCCGCCGCCGCTCCGATACATTGAAAAATCGCAGAATGCTCCGAATCCACGGGGATAATCTCCGCTCCGTGTCTCTGCGCCAGACCCATCACGAGCGCCCCTGCGCACACGAGCGTTTCCTTATTCGCCAGCGCAATGCGTCTCCCGAGCCGGATCGCCTCTATCGTCGGCAGCAACCCGGCAGTGCCCGCAGTCGCCGTCACTACAGTTCCTGCTCCTTCAACGCAAGCCGCTTCGACAAGACCGCTGCCTCCCGCGCAGACTTTAACCCCCAAATCGCCAATCCGAACCTTGAAATCGCGCGCGGTATCTTCATCATATACAGCGGCAATATCGGGCTTGAACAACCGCACCTGCTCTTCCAGCAGCTTTATGTTTCTGCCGGCAGCAAGCGCAGCGACGCGTATCCCAAGCGCAGATGCGACCTCCAGCGTCTGCCTTCCAATCGATCCTGTCGACCCAAGCACCGCAATATCTCCGTAATTATAATCAACAGTTCTTATATGAAACCACCCTTGTCAAAGAATATGCCCTCGAAAACTCAAAAGCCCGGCAAACCCTGTCATTCTGAGCGAAGCGAAGAATCTTTACCTCCCAATGTTGCATAAGCGCTCAGACAAGTTATATTACGATGATGGCAGGAATCACCGTCACCATCAGATAAATCGCAGGCGCGGTGAACACCATGCTGTCGAACCTGTCGAGCATCCCGCCATGGCCCGGCAGCAGCCTGCCATAATCCTTGACGTTAAACTCCCTTTTCACCATAGAAAACGCCAAATCCCCCAGAATCGTCGCCACTCCCCCGACGATGCCATATATAAGGAGCGCCCAGAATTTAATCTCATAGACCGTCGAAAAAACCAAAATGACCCCATATATCATCAACGCAGCCGTCCCAACGACAAGCCCACCAACGCACCCCTCGACGGTTTTCTTCGGGCTGATGAGAGGGAACGCTTTCTTCTTTCCAAACAACATCCCGGAAAAATACGCGCCCGCATCGGTAATAAAGGCGGAAACAACCGGCAAAAGCACGAACAGCCGTCCCTCAGGCATGTTCTTCAAACCGACGAGGCTCGATAATAGCAGAGGTATCAACGCCCCGCCAAACATGCTCGTCATCACCTGCGCGAACGATATTTCGCGCTTCGTCCTGAAAACGGCCGCCGTCTCGATAAACACGAATGACAGTAAAACCAGAAACACCGCCATGAATGCGTGCAGCCCGACGTCGAAATATATTCCAATGGGGATCAGCGCGGCGGAGAACACCGCATAAATCGTTATTCTCTCGTTCCCTTTTGCGCCGATTGCGTGCAGCAGCTCATAAGCCGATACGGCGCAAATCAGCGCGACTAGGCCGACGAACACATATGGCGGCAGAAAAAACACGATAACCAGGAGGATCGGCACAAAGACTGCCGCGACGATGATACGCTCTTTCACTTCCCCAGCCCTCCAAATCGCCTTTCCCTGCTCTGGTAAGACAAAATAGCTTTGTCCAGCTCCCGTTCGTCGAAATCGGGCCATAACACGTCGGAAAAATAAAACTCGGCATATGCCGCCTGCCAAATAAGAAAGTTGGAAACCCGCATCTCTCCGCCCGGCCTGATCACAAGGTCGGGGTCCGGTATTCCGGACGAATACATATATTTGGAGAATGCCTCCTCTGTGAGCCTCCCCGCGCGTAAAGCGTCCCCGGCACCACCGGCACCAGCACCGGCAAAATCTTCAGCGCCGCTCGTGTCCGCAGCGCCCCGCAAAACCGGCGCGTCCCCGGCACCACTGGCACCAGCACCGGCAATATCTTCCGCGCCGCTCGTGTCCGATGTGCCCATGGCGCCTCCCGTGACATCACGAGCGTACATTTCGGCGGCGCGGATGATCTCGCTTCGCCCGCCATAGTTTACGCAAATATTGACCTGCACGCCATCAAACGTCTTGGACAGTTCCTCCGTCTGCGAAATGAGCTCCCGCAGCTTTGGCGACAAAACTGAAACATCGCCAAAAAACTTCATCTTGACCCTGTCGCGCTCCATTTTTTCAAGAGCCTCATAAAGGTATTTCTCCAAAAGCTCCATAATCGTCGCGACCTCTTCGGCGGGGCGGCTTCGATTCTCCGTTGAAAAAGCATATACGGTCAGATACTCCAGCCCAATGTCCTTGCAATACGTGGCAATGCGCCTGAACGTCTCCGCGCCGGCGGCGTGCCCCGCAGTACGCGGTAATGCGCGTTTGGCAGCCCACCGCCCGTTGCCGTCCATGATTATAGCAATGTGGCGCGGGAGCCTGTCCGGCTCCAACGCCCGCTTTTTTGTTTTCTTAAACATAAAAGTCATGCAAACCTATTCACAAAATCCGGCGTGTCATCCTGAGCGCAGCGAAGGATCTTCCCGCTTCACCAGCATCTACTCCAACCCGGCGTGTCATCCTGAGCGCAGCGAAGGATCTTTTCGCGGACTCATATCTCTTTGATCTCCGCTTCCTTTTTCTCCGCCACTTTATCGACCTCTTTTATATACTCATCGGTCATCTTTTGGAGATCCTTTTCAACGTCGGCCAAATCATCCTCGGTAATCTCGCTCTTTTTCTTTTGCGCCTTGAACTTCTCGACAGCGTCGCGCCTAACGTTCCTCACGGCGACCTTGGCCTCTTCAGCATTTTTATGCACCTGCTTAATGAGCTCCTTGCGTCGCTCCTCAGTAGGCTGCGGAAAAGCAAGACGCAGCACGCGCCCGTCGTTCGCAGGGTTAATCCCAAGATCGGAAGTCATTATGGCTTTCTCGATCAATTTCAAGCTCGAAGCGTCCCACGGCTGCACAACCAGCGTCCTGGGGTCGGGCGTCGAAATCGAGGCGATTTGGTTGATCGGAGTGGGCGTCCCATAATACTCGACCTTGATGCGGTCGAGCACGGACGCATTGGCCCTTCCCGCGCGAATGGTGGAATATTGCGTTTGCAAACTCTCCACCGTCTTTATCATTTTGCTCTCATATTCTTCATACATCTCATCGTACATAAAAAACCCTCCAAACTGATTAATGACTCATTTATCAATGATCGTGCCGATTTTCTCNCCCATGACGACACGCAAAATGTTCTCCGGATCCTTGAGCGCGAAAAGCACGACAGGAATATTATTGTCCATTGACAATGAAGTCGCCGTTGAATCCATGACCGCAAGCCTTTGCGAGAGCATGTCGCTATATGAAATCGCATCAATTTTCTTTGCGTTCGGATCGAGCTTAGGATCAGCCGTATAGACGCCATCGACATTCTTTGCCAGTAAAATGACGTCAGCGCCGATCTCCGCAGCTCTGAGAACGGCGGCAGTGTCGGTGGAAAAATACGGACTGCCCGTCCCGCATCCGAAGATAACGACGCGCCCATGCGACAGATGCCTGTCCGCCCGCAGCCTGATATAAGGCTCCGCGACCGCCGTGATCGCCAGCGCGGTTTGCACCCGTACCTGCACTTTCAACTGTTCCAATGTGTCCGCAAGCGCGAGGGCGTTCATTACAGTGGCCATCATGCCCATGTGGTCAGCGCGCGTGCGCTCAATTTTGCCGCTCCCATCCTGCACGCCGCGCCAGAAGTTCCCGCCGCCGACGACGATGCCGACCTCGACCCCATGCCTCACGCAAGACCTGATCGCCCTGCAAACGCTCGTCATCACATCGAAATCAAGCCCAAAGCCCTTGTCGCCCGCGAGCGCCTCGCCGCTGATTTTCAACAAAACGCGCTTGTATATCGGTTTTCTATCAGGCATAAGATTGGTCATTCCTTTCCGATTACGACAGATATGTAAAATCACGATATCAGTGTATTCCGCGTCATTGCATATGCCCATGGAGCGCTCCGCAATCGCACTCCCCGCATTATACTACACAACCGATGAAAAATCAAATCTCTTTATGAAACGAACAATTTCGTTTGCGTTCTCGCCACAGCAGATCGTGCACGGAATTCCAAGGCTCAAAGGGCTACGCGCCGCCCTGCCCCACCCCGTCAGCGCTCCGGCCAGCCCGCAATTCTCAGCGCCCGCCCCGGCAGGGCGACGCTTCCCAATCAAATCCCATTATAGTTATCCCAGCGCCAACGCAAGAATTCTCGACTTGTAAACTCCGGCAGAAAGATATGCGGTGGAATTGCTGCGCCATAGTCCATTCTTGCGCGAGTTGAGAGTTGAACATCGCCATTTTCCGAAACTCGTAAATGCCCTGTATCAAAAAGCAAATGGATATCCATGCGCATCGGAAAACCATTTTCTACCGTATCTTCACCATTATATTTGAACGGTTTAATATGAGCGGCCACGAGTACTTCCGGCATCATAACATTAGTAATAATGCACCTTCCATATGCTGCAAGGACATCTTTACGAAATCTGGCTTGATTCGGACGCCCGGCACGTTGAATATCAGAACGTTTTCGCTCGATGTCAGCAACTACATCGTCAATGCGGATTCGATCAACCGCTTGCTGCAACGATTCGTCTTGCGGAGGCTGGGCGAGTATTGCTTCAATTTCAGAATCGATATCATNGTTGTAATAGTATTTATCTTCATTTCGAATAATGTACCCATAGTGATACAGAAACAATAAAAATTCCCTTATAATCCGTGAATCATTTGCACCAGGCACGCAGTTAGGCCAGCCAATCAGTGTTATCTGCCCGCTCCTAAACCATAATATGAAGTTGACATAATCCTCAATACCTGCATTCTCAGCAGATAGTGGCACAACTATTCGCGCTAGTTCATCAGCAGTTATATGACCTTGTCCTTTGTTGTGCAGTTCGCGTAGAATCGACAGCAACAACCGGAGTGGATAGATGACCAATCCATTATCAACCCATTGTTTGCACTCATCGACGCTTTGAATTTGCAAATTTGGTAACTTGAACGTTTGAATTGTGATTGCCGCAAATTCTGCTTGCGATATATCATGGTCGGCAACACGTCTGCCAAAATCGGAAAGTCTAATTCTCCCGCTTCTATCGCCATCTGCTAACAGCCCAACTGCTCGCCAGTACTGTCCTGAGTTGCGGATAAGGTTACGCTCGCCGGTGCGGCGGGCAAGGTCAACCCCAACAGAATCTTTTATGTCATTGGACAACTCACGCAACTCCTCAGCAAATTCTTCGGAGCTATATTTTAAGCCAAGTGGTTCAAGTTTTCTTAGCCGAAAAAGGACACCAAGTAGAACCACGGGATCATTGATGCTTTCAGTACACTGAAAGCTTGCCCACTTCCACTTGAAATTCGTAAAAGGAATTATTGGCACATGGTTTAGTGAAAGCATTGCAACTATTCCCCCATGTAGTTATTGAACTGTTTAGCAACAGCATACGCAAGTAGAGGAGGCACTGCGTTGCCAATTTGTCGATATACAGATGAACACGTCCCCATAAATTTATAATCCATCGGGAAACTCTGGACGATGGCAAGTTCCCGGCAAGACATCCTCCGATTATTATTTGGATGGTGAAGCACCACTACGCCTCCTCTATCATCACCTCGTGCAGTAACGGTTGGTGCGGGCTTATGTGGGTCAACTACCCTATGTCCGATATATCCATTAAATCGCAGTTTATACTTCGAGTATTCATGATTCGACAAGCTATGCGGCTCGTCTGGATCAGGTATACCAGCCAGCGCATCACCAACGGTCACCCACTTCGGCATTTCGCCAACCCCATTGATACTGTTAGTTTCCTTCGGGTATTCGTACTTAAACTTGATGTCATTTCTCACGCCGACAATAAAGACTCTTTGACGCAACTGTGGAACGCCGTAATCAGCAGCGTTGAGGACTTTCGCCTGCACCGCATAACCTAAACTAGAAAAATCTTCTAATATCATTCTAAGTATTTGGCCTTTGGCAAGACTGTATATGCCTTTGACATTTTCTGCGAGAAAAAACTTTGGCTTCTTTGCGCCTATAATGCGTATTAGCTGCTTATATAGTTGATTACGCTCATCGTTCACGCTTCGCTTGGTATTTGCTACTGAAAAACCTTGACAGGGAAAACCGCCAATAATAATATCGCATTCCGGCACCTCGCTATCCTCTATAAGGAGAATGTCTTTGTATACGATATGCTCACCTATATTAGCCTTGTATGTATCAACAGCATCGGCGTACAAATCGTTTGCCCATACTACATCATGTCCCGCCATTTTAAAGCCAAGATCAAGACCTCCTGCTCCGCTGAACAATGAAACAACCCTCAAAACACTTCACGCTCCAATCTCTTTATTTCCTGCCCTAATAGATTAGCAAATAGGACGGGAACAGCATTACCAATCTGCCGATAGCAAGAGTTCATCGAACCAACAAATCGGAAATCATCCGGAAAAGTCTGGATTGCTGCACTCTCCCTAACTGTCAATCTGCGTTTCCCATTATAATGCGGTATAGCACATACACCACCTTGTCCATTTCCACGTGCAAGAATTGTAGGACAAGGTTTATCGGGATCAGTTGCTCGATGACCGGTAAAGTCCCTGTATTCAACTTTGTATTGTGAGTAAACATGGTTGACATAATCGTTTGGGAAGTCAGGGTCAGGGAAATGGCTCAGCGCGGTCTTTATCGAAACCCATGGTTCAGGTCTTCCATCTTTCCCATTTGTTTTCTTTGGAACCCTAAATAAAGTGGCCTCTCCAATGTCTATGCGTTGTCCAATAATGAATACACGTTGTCGAGTCTGAGGCACACCATAATCAGCTAGATTAACAAGATTAACTGTAACCAAATACCCTGCATCTTCAAAATCCGATACGATGTTTTTTATTGCATTTCCACTGTCGATGCTAAGAATGCCACGAACATTCTCCGCAATGAAATACTTAGGCCTTGTTTTTATTACCACTTGTAAGAAAAATGTATATAACTGATTGCGCTCGTCAGAGGAACTCCTTAGCATATTTGCTTGTGAGAAGCCCTGGCATGGGAAACCACCAACAACAACATCAGCGGCAGGGATGTCACCAGCATTAATGCCCCTGATGTCTGCGCATATAGCGTTTTCACCGATATTCTCAGAATAAGTGGCTATCGCATCCTTGTCGATGTCATTAGCCCAAATAACCTCATTCCCTGCTTGGATCAGCCCAAGATCCAAGCCACCAGCACCGCTGAATAAAGACACTATAGTCATGCATTCCCCTCGCTTTTTGATCCTGTTCTGTATCGATATAATAACACATTGCGAGATGCGTATAAATAACCAATGAGAAATTTATGTCACTGCTCGTCGCTGTATATATCTGAGAATTGGAAGATATTTTCAGTATATAGCAACTGGTGTCCAATAAACACCCCAATAAAACAGTTAACAAAAATTTCACAAACTAGACGCAAACAACTAGCCCATGCGTCTTGTAAGAGCGTTGAGCTGCGGCGAGACGATGCAGGCGACGACGATTTTTGCAGCATCGCCTGGGAGGAAAGGTACCGCAGTCAATAGCAGCGCAGAGGCCAAAGTATTGCCTGTGACCAGCACGAACCATACTGTTCCACAAGCATAAAGCAAAATCGTGCCCGCAACCATTCCAATAACATATGAAACGAACCTCCGTCTGAGCTTTTCAACAATCAACCCTATCGCAATCGCGCACGGAATGTAGCCGATTATGTATCCCCCGGTCAGGCCGGCAATTTTTTGGAAGCCCCCGCCAAAGTTTGAAAATACGGGGAGGCCAACCGCGCCAAGCATGATATACAGGACGACGGCGAGCGTTCCTCGTTTCCAGCCGAGCGTTGCGGCAGCGAGATATATTACAAATGTTGCGAATGAGAGCGGAATCGGGCCGATGGTGATGCTGAATGGCGCGACGACGCATAATATCGCTGCGAATAATGCCGTCAATACCATGCTGCGCGTGGAAATAATCGTTGTTTTACTGTCCATACTTTGTCCTTTCAAATATCAGATATATGCAAATATCACTAAATGCGGAAATTGTATCATGTCTGGCAGTTGCGGCGTAGCCGGGAGCAGGACGCACCGCAGCAACCATTATCATATTTGTCGAATGCTGACTTCCCCGGAAGAAAGCGCCTCGACCACTCCATCGTCATACTCGACGACAAGCCTGCAGTCATCGTCTATCGCCAGCGCGCGCGCCCTTTTTTCGCTGTCGTGCGACAACACGAGTATCTCACGCCCCGGCAATATGGAACGAGCCCTGTATTCGTCAAGGAATTCTTTTTTGGAAAGGTCATTATAATAGCCTCGGAAGTTTTCGAGCGTCGCCGCGATGAGCGCGCATCGAGATACAAGAGGAGAAGCAGCCACCTCGCAGACATCGCCGCCCATCCCCCTGTCAACCCCAGCACCCGCACCATCAGCAGCTCTCGCACCCGCACCCGACCTGGCCTCATCTCCAGCCCCCACGTTCAGCGCAGCCACTATGTCGGCAATCTCATCGGGGTAGCCCTCTTCCGGCGCCGTCACATTGATGCCAATCCCCAAGACCGCGCTCTCCACAGTCCCGCTCTCCATGCCAAACACAGCCTCAGTCAATATGCCGCAAACCTTTTTGTCGCCCAAAAACAAATCATTGACCCACTTGATCCCGACATGCCGGCCCGTAACCTCCTCGATGGCTCGCGCTGCAGCGACCGCGGCAGCAGGCGTTATCAGCGCAACATCGGAAGCCGGAGCAACCGGCCTCAGCAGCAAGCTGAAATAGACGCCATGGCCAAAAGGTGAATGAAACGATCTCCCGAGGCGCCCCTTCCCGGCGGTCTGTTGTTCCGCTGCAAGCACATACCCCTCCGGTGCGCCTTTTGCCGCAATATCGCGCAATACCGTGTTCGTCGAAGTCACCGTTTTGCGCACATCGATCACAAAAAACTCTTTATCCTTCAAGTGCAGATATATCCCCGCGTCCGATATCGCGTCCCGGCTGCCTTCCAGCCTATACCCGTTATTCGTGGAAGCAAGGATAATAAAACCGTCTTCACGAAGGGCTTCAATAGCCTTCCAAATCGCGTTGCGGCTGACGGAAAGCTGCGCTGCCAAAAATGCGCCTGATGTGAACGCCCCGCGATTATTCTCGAGAATCTCCAACAGACGCGCTTTTGTCGTCACCACCACCACCTCCCAAGCAATTCTAAAACAGCACGCAGCAATTGTCAACCAATAATCACGATAAGTTGACAATATGCGCTCTTGACTTGTTTCAATTCACGCCCGGTGAGGCAAGGGCGTGAACGGTAATCTTGACATTTATTATGCAACACTATAATATTGCCATAGTAATTTAACGTGAGGTAAGTAAAATCAAAAACTCTCTTGACACGGAAATCCGCTATATCAAAGGCGTCGGAGCGACGCGCGAAAAGCTGATGAACAAGCTCGGCATCCGCACCGTGCGCGACCTCATCGGCTATTTCCCGCGCGCCTACGAAGACAGAACTGCCGCAAAAAACATCGAAGATCTGACGCTCGGCGAGACAGTCTGCATCCGTGCGATGGCAGCCGAATCGCCAAAGCTCTCGCACATCCGCAGCGGCCTGGATCTTGTCAAGTTCCGCGCCGTCGACGAGACCGGTTCAATAGATATCACATACTTCAACCAAAGCTACATAAAAGACGCCATCAAGCAAGGCGAAGAATATATCTTTTACGGCAAAGTCGACGGCACTCTCCTGCAGCACACCATGGCAAACCCTTTGTATGAGCTTGCTTCTACAGCCGGTGCAGCGACCGGGCGCATCGTCCCGGTCTATTCGCTCACAGCAGGCCTCTCCCAAAAATCGATGATGAATACCGTGCGCAACGCGCTTGATAAATATGGGGACGCCCTGCCGGATTACCTCCCGGAGAGTGTCATCGAGCAAAATAATCTGTGCAGCGCACGGAACGCATACGAAAACATCCACTTCCCTCTTGATTCCATATGCCTCGGCATGGCGCGGCAGCGTCTGGTTTTTGAGGAACTATTCACCATCGCCGCTGCGATGAAGCTCATGCGTTCTAACCGCGCGAGCAAGGCCGGCAGGATACTCGACATTCCGGATTTCAATGAGTTCTATGACACATTGGAATTCAATCTCACAAACGCGCAAAAAAGGGCCATTGACGACGCTGCCCGCGACATGAGCTCCGGTAGGCCGATGAACAGGCTCATACAGGGCGACGTCGGTTCCGGCAAGACCCTCATCGCCGCCGCGTGCTGTTGGGATGCTTGGTATGGAGGATGCCAGTCGGCTTTCATGGCGCCGACGGAAATCCTGGCCAAGCAGCACTATAATTCGCTGTCCGATCTTCTCGAACCGCTGGACATGCATGTCGGCCTTCTGACGGGGAGCATGACGCCAAAGCAGAAACAGGATGTCTACCAAAAGCTAAGTTCCGGCGAAATCGATCTCATCATCGGCACCCATGCGCTGCTTTCCGAGGGTGTCCGATTCTCAAACCTTGCGCTTGTGATAACAGATGAGCAGCATAGATTTGGAGTGCAGCAACGCGCTACGCTGACAGAAAAAGGCGACAGCCCGCACGTCCTTGTCATGTCTGCGACGCCAATCCCGCGCACCCTCGCTCTCATCATATACGGCGACCTGGATGTTTCCGTCATTGATGAGATGCCGCCCGGGCGCAAGCCGGTGGAAACGTTCATCGTTGATGAACGCTACAGGCGCAGGATCAATGATTTCATCGAAAAACTCGTCGGCGAGGGCCGCCAGGTCTTCATAATCTGTCCAATGGTGGAGGAAGGCGAAACATCGCCTGATGATTTGAAATCCGCCGAAGAATATTATGATTCGCTTGCAAACTATGTTTTCCCAAACTTGCGAGTCGCGCTCGTCCATGGCAAGATGCCCACGAAAGAAAAAGACGCCGCGATGGCGCTGTTCTCCTCCGGTCAGGCGGATATATTGGTCGCCACGACAGTCGTTGAAATCGGCGTCGACGTCCCGAACGCCGCATTGATGATCGTTGAGAACGCGGACAGATTCGGCCTGTCGCAGTTGCACCAGCTTCGAGGGCGCGTTGGGCGCGGGCGGCATGCATCCTACTGCGTTCTTTTCAGCGGGGCAGCCGGCGAAACCTCGCGCGAGCGGCTGGAAATCATGCGCAAGACAAATGATGGGTTCATAATTGCGGAGGAAGATTTGAAAATTCGCGGTCCGGGCGATTTTTTCGGCTCCCGCCAGCATGGGCTGCCCGAGCTTCGCATCGCCAATCTTGCTTCCGACATGGCTGTTCTGCGGCAGGCGCAGGATGCGGCAGACCGGGTTCTAGCGGCCGATCCTTTGCTGTCAAGCGATGAGAATAGGAACCTAATGGATCAAATAGCGCATCTCTTCGAGATAAACGCGGAAAAGCTGAACTGACGCGAGACCCTCCCGCCCCCACCCGCAACAAGCCCGCTTGTCATACGACAGGCGGGCTTGCATAATAAAATCAGACAAGAGAGTGAGAGCTACATCTCCATCAATGCGCGCTTGATGAGCGGCGCACATCAACCCATCAAAAGCAGCAGCTACATCTCCATCAATGCGCGCTTGATGAGCGTCTTGATGATCTGCAGCTTATACTTCGTATCCTCAAACGGATGCGCTCCCTCCACGGCCGCCTCGCCCGCCGCAACAGCGACAGCCTCGTCGATCGCCTTTCCGCGCAAGACGTCCTCGGCCTTGCGGGCGCGGATCGGCAGCGGTGCTATGGCTCCCATGCAAACACGCGGGTCGCTGCCCGTGACGATGGCAAAGTTGACGACCGGGAAATCGATCGACTTGCGCAGCGCCATCTTCTTAAAGACGCTCTTCGCTCCGGCAGGCAGCGCCGGAACTCGTATCTCAGTGACGATCTCGTCAAAATCGAGGACAGTATTGCTGAGTGTGTTCACCTCGAAAAACTCCTCTGCGGAAAGCGTCCGCTTACTGGTGGCAATTTCAGCCCCCAAAGCGATGAGCGCAGGAGCGACGTCTGACGGATTGACGGTATAACAACCGCAGTTAAGACAACGGCTCGCTTCGCACAGCGCCTCTTCAGCGTTCGGCGTCTCGGAATCCTCAATATCGAGCTGCCGCTTATCCGCATCGAGCTCGCGAAGCTTCATGGCTGTGGCGACCTTCCTGCCCTCGTTGTCGGAAGTGATGAACTTCCCTGCGCTGACATCGGCCGTGAACGGCAGTATCTCAAGATAGCGGTTCACGCCGCCGGAAGCCTTGCGGCCGTTGGTGATTGCGCCGATGACCGTCGTCGGCCCAGTGGTCGCATCGCCCGCAGCAAACACGCCATCGCGAGAAGTACGAGAAAATTCATCGACATCGATCAGCCCGCGCTGGTTGAGCTGGAGCTGATACTTCTCATCGAGGAATGTAAAGTCCGCCACCTGCCCGACAGCCATGAGAATGTTTTGAGCGCTGACGACGATTTTCTCATTATCGTCATATTGCGGGTTAAACGCGCCGGTGTCGTCCCAAGGGCTGACGCAGCGTTTGAGTTCCATTCCCTTGACGACCCCATTCTCCTCAACGACCTTTGAAAGGCCCCAAGACGGCATGAGCACGATGCCCTCGGCCTCCGCTCTGGAGATTTCTTCGGCGCTGGCCGGCATGCGGTCGCGCGGTTCAAGGCACGCAAGCGTGACTTTTTTAGCGCCAAGACGCTTGGCCGTCACGGCAACGTCCATCGCGACATTGCCGCCGCCGGTTACGATGACTTCCTCGCCGACCTTGCCGCCCATCCACTGCTTGACCTCAACAAGGAAATCGAGGCCGAAAACGGTGAGTTCTTCACCGGCGATGCCGACGATGGGACGCTTCCATGTGCCGGTCGCGTAACAAACGCTGTCGAACTGCTTTTCCAGCTCTTCCGGCCTCTCGCTCGCTCCGACGTCGATGCCTAGCTTGAACTCAATGCCCATCCCCTTGAGGAACCCGATGAACGTACGGACGATGTCTTTCGGAAGCCTATATGCGGGAATAGCATACATTAGCATGCCTCCGGCTTCTTCCTTACGATCAAAAACAGTGACCTTGTTCCCGGCTTTGCGCAGATAATAAGCAGCCGCCAATCCCGCAGGCCCGGAACCGATGATGGCGACGGATTTGCCGTTTTCGGAAGCGGGCGCGGTATAGAATTTTGAGCCATTCTTAAAGATATAATCGCCCAACGAACGCTCGATCCCGCTCGTTAGAACGGCCTCGTCGGTCTGGCAGCGGTTGCAAGCGGATTGGCATGGATGCGCGCAGACGCGCGATGTGATGGCAGGCATCGGATTGACTTGCATGATGATCGCGGCGGCCGCATCCCAATCGCCTGCGCGGATTTTTTCAAAATAACCCGGGATATCGGTCCCGCCCGGGCAATCGGACGTGCAAGGCGAGGCATGGCAGCGCTTCCCGCCAAAAGCGGAATGGTAGCGGCTGTCGCCCAGAATGGCATAGCACTCGTTGCCGCCCTTGCGGTTGCAATTGAAGCGGTTGTCGGCTTTGCGGAAATACCAGCAGCGCGGAAGCTGCGTGATATTGCCCCCAATTGTGCCCATGTCGCGGATATGCGGTGATGCGACGGCTTTGGCGGCCTGGGCGAGCGCGGTCCATTTTTCCAGGACCAACGGGCTCTCGGCAATGTCTGAAATGCGGGTGACCGCACCGATCCTGAGCGTGCCCTTGTCCTCGCTGATGTAGTCCAGCCCCTCGATGGTCTTGATATCGACCACCCTGGCAGGATGGACGGGCAATACATTATCTTTCAAAGTACCCAAAAGGTCGGTCCCGCCCGCAATGACCCGCGACTGCGCGTCGCTGAGCGCGAGGGAGGCCTCCTCGATGGTCGTCACGCTAGTGTGTTGAAATGGCTTCATTGTTTCTCCCCTCCCGACATCTTAAGCGCAGCCTCCAATATCGCTGTGGAATGGCGCGGGTATGTCCCGCAAATGCAGATATTGCCTGCAAGGGCTTCGCGGCATTCTTGCTCGGTCGGGTTAGGGTTCTTGTCAAGCAGAGCTTTTGCCGAAACGAGAAAACCGGGCGTGCAATATCCGCACTGCATGGCATCCCAACGGCAATATGCATCGATCAGCGGTTTCCATTTAGGATCCGCCGCGATGCCCTCGATGGTCTGGATCTTCTTGCCGGTGCATTCGATGGCCAGCGTAGTGCAAGCAAGGACGGCGCGGCCGTCCATGATGACGGTGCATGAGCCGCATACCCCTTTGTCGCACATATGCTTCGTGCCCGTGAGGCCAAAGCGGAACTGGAGCGTACGCTGCAACGTCCAGTGCGGCTCTATGAGCACTTCGCTTTGCTGTCCGTTGAGATTCAACGAAACCACAGTCGGGACGATCGCGGACGGGTGCTCCGCCGCATAGTGCTGGCGCAGGCCTTCGTGGCTTGCAAACGCCCTGTCGCAAATCGGACAGCGGAATTCTTGCAGCGTCGCCGGTATCGATTCGATCAGCGTTGCCGCCGCTGCGTGCGCAGATTCTTGAGTATACACAGAATATTACCTCCTGTTGTGAAATAGGGCATCCATCGCGGATCATAAGGCCCATATTTGATATTTCCTACATTGTATCACTGTTTATCCGGTTTGTCACCAATGAAATTATGAATTATGATATTTTATAGCTCCCCCTGGCCAAAACCCTGACCAAGTCGGCCGAAGCCTTAATGCCATTGCCCTCAATAGTAACAAGATACATATTGTTTTGCACCAACGCAGCCCCCGACTCCAACGTGGCTCCGCCCGTATAATTGACAAGCGCGGGGTCGCTGCCGAAACAGCTCGCGGTTCCGATCCGCAGCATGATCTCCGTCCCCACGGAGCATGTCAACGTCTGCCCGCGGTTGAGCGTCACAACAGAAAAAACATCAGCAGCAGAAGCCGCCGCTCCCCCCTGATTTGCCTTCATCCGCTCCTCCAGAGCGGAAATCTTTCCCTCGAAGCTCTGCGTAATGTCTTGCGCAATAGTCCTTGCTTCGGCAATAACAGCCGGTTTGAACTTATTGTCGAGATAATCAAGCGTAATGAACGGATCGCTCTGCGAACCGGGCGCGGCCGCCGCGAGCATTGTCGCTCCGGAAACGATCACCGCCACCACCAAAACAAGAATACCCGAAATAATCTTAATCTTCATAAACATACCTCTCTTTCAACCACCCAACGTTGTCTTCCCGATCGCCCTGTCCAACCCCACAAGCACAGCAGGCATAAACACCACGACCATCACCATGGACAATATCGTCCCGCGCCCCAAAAGCTTCCCGATATCGACTATCAACGGATTCGTCGAAGTCCCCGCCAGCGTAAACCCTGCCATAGCCATCGTCGCTGCGGAAACAATAATGGACCTGAACGAACTCCCGAGCGCAGCATGCATCGCCTCGTCTTTCTCCAATGTCCTGCGGTTGCGCCTATATGTCACAGTCAGCAATATTGCATAATCCACAGTCGCGCCGAGCTGCACGGTGTTTAAAACAAGATACCCCACATAGTTGATGGGCACCCCGGTAAAATATGGAATCGAAAGATTGATCCATATGGCAGCTTCAATGGTGAAGAGCAAAATGAACGGGAGCGTGGCCGACCGGAAAGTCACCAGTAGCACGAGGAAAATCGCGATAATCGCAATGAGGTTCGTAACTTTATTGTCGCTCTGCACGACCGTTTTTATGTCATAAAGATTGGCGCTCTGGCCTGCTGAAAACGCACCTTCGGGATAATATTCCGCAGCAGCGGCGTTGATATTCTCAACAGTTGCAAACGCCGCGTCTCCCTCCTGAGGAGTGTCGATATATATGACCATTCTGGCAAAACTATCGGAATAAAACTGCCCAATAATCGAATCGTCAAGGTATTCCGGCGGAATCCCCGACCCTACTGTCCTCGCGTATGAAAGCACGGACGTGACATGCGGAATCTCCATCAAACTGTTGCTCAGCAGCTCCTCCCGGACCACATCGCCCTTCGGCACAAGCAGCACCATGACAGTGGAATCGGAAGCCGTGGCCTCCCCTTCGGCCATGGCCTCCCCTTCGGCCGTAGTCTCCCCTTCAGCCGCGCCGCTTGTCATTTCCTTATATGCAGCCTGGTAGCCATATAGGAAATCGGTCCGCGACTGGCCCAGGAAACACGGCACGATAATCAAGATTATGATTATTATGGCAGGAATCGACAGCTTTCGCAAAACCTTTCTGATATTGGCAAATGACGGCAGAATTTCGCGGTGCTGCGTCTTGTCGATTACTTTGTAAATGCAAAGCGTGAGCGCCGGCAAAAATATCATCACCGAAACGAAGCTGAAAACTATGCCTTTCGCAAGGCTCATGCCCAAATCCGCGCCCAGGCGGAACTTCATGGACAATAACGCCATAAACCCAAAGAGCGTCGTTGACGCGCTCGCGGCGACGGTGCTGAAGCTCTCCCTGATTGCCAATCCCATCGCAATTTCGACGCTCTCGCACTCTTTGCGGTGCTTGCCAAAACTATGCAGCAGGAAAATCGCATAATCGAGCGACACGGCCATCTGTAGAATGGGCGTCACGGCATTCGTCAAGAAGCTGACCCCTTCGCCAAACGCGTTCGTACCGATGTTCAATATGACAGATATACCAATCGAGACGAAAAAGAGCAATGGCTCTATCCATGAAGTCGTCGTGATGATGAGTATGATGATTATAAGCGGCACTAGGATGAGCATCGCATTTTTAACTTCGTTTCCGGCGGCAGTTTGGACAAACTCGATTTCCGTCGCATCGCCGCTCAACGTCCCCCTGTCGCCCAAAAGCCCCCGGATTTCTCCGACGCCTTCCTTTTCGCTCCCTCTTAAAATAACGACGGAATAGTATGCCGTGTTGCCCTTATAATAATTCTCGATCGTGCTCTTGCTTCCCATTTCCAAAGGCTGCAGCAAATCGGCAACATCATCGAGCCAAAGCACTTCGACGACGTGCTCAAGCCCTTGCAGCTCATGCTTAAATGCCAGTGCTTCCATCAAAGATACGTTCCAAACCGTCACGCTGGCGTTCGGGAGCGAATGCGTAAACTCCTCATTGAGCAGCGACAGCGCCTGCGTGGACTGCGCATCTTTAGGGAGGTATTCCGCCATATTATATTTGACGTTGATTGTCGTGGAAAACAAGGCGCATATTGCAACAGCGATGACAAATACAACAATGACCGCCTTTTTATGGCGGATGATCGCATTTGCAAATCGTTCCAAACAAGCGCCCCCCAATATCAACACATGTGTCCTCTAAAACTCAAAAGCCCAGCAATACCTATCAACCAATCAGCCCATCAACCCATCCAATATCCGCGTATGGACCCGCCCGTCTATAAAATCGCTTGCCGTCAGCACCTCAGACAAAAACGGCGCGGTCGTGGAGATGCCGTCGACAACGATTTCGTCAAGCGCTGCCACCATTCTCCGCCGCGCATGCTCGCGGTCGTCTCCGTGGACTATAATCTTTGCGATGAGCGAATCATAAAAGAACGGAACCTTATACCCATGATAACAATGCGTATCCACTCGGACGCCCGGGCCTTGCGGCATCTCCCATCCGGTGATGACGCCCGGCGTCGGGCGAAAGCCCGCGAAAGGGTCCTCCGCATTAATGCGGCACTCGAAAGCATGCCCTCTGAAAGAAATGTCGCCTTGCGCGAACGGCAGCCCTCCGCCGGAGGCAATGTTGATCTGCTCGCGCACGATGTCGATGCCCGTCACCATCTCCGTCACAGGATGCTCCACTTGAATCCGCGTGTTCATTTCGAGGAAATAATACTTTTCCTCGTCAATATCATAAACAAACTCCACAGTGCCCGCGTTTTCGTATGAGATGCTCTTTACAAGGCGGACCGCCGCGTCGCAAATGTCATTGCGCAAGGCATCGGAAATATTCGGCGCGCCAGCCTCCTCGATCAATTTCTGGTGGCGGCGTTGAGTGGAGCAGTCACGTTCTCCGAGATGCACGGCCTCTCCGTTTTTGTCGCCCAATATCTGAACCTCGATATGGCGCGCATGCGTGATGTATTTCTCGATATAAAGCGTCCCGTCGCCAAATGCCGCTGCAGCCTCGGCGGATGCTTCGTCATATAACTGCTTCATCGACGTTGCGTCTTCTGCGGTCACTATCTTCATTCCGCGCCCGCCGCCTCCTGCGGCAGCCTTTAATATCACAGGAAACCCGATCGCATCGGCGACCCTGCGGGCATGTTCATATGAATCGATTTTTTCTGACCCCGGCACGACTGGCACGCCGCATTCAATGGCAATCATGCGCGCCGCCAGCTTATTCCCCATCTTTTCGATATGCTCCGCCTTCGGCCCGACGAAAATGATGCCCTTGTCAGCGCACGCTTGCGCCAGCTCGGCTCTTTCAGAAAGAAACCCATATCCCGGGTGGAGCGCCTGCGCCCTCATCTCCAAAGCAGCCTGCACCATCAAATCGACATTTAAATATGTGGACGTTGGTGGAGGCCCGATGATGATGGTCCTGTCAGCAAGCCTCGCTGCCATCGATTCTTCGTCCGCTTCCGAGGCCGCGAGAATCGTCTCAATGCCTAAAACACGGCACGTTCTGATGATCCTGACCGCGATTTCTCCTCGGTTCGCAATAATCATGCTATATATCTTCATATTTGTATCGACATGAGCGGTTGGCCCGGTTCCAATGTCTCTTCGTTGACGACATATATTGCGGACACTTCGCCATCCGTCGGCGACGATATCGCCGTAAATGTTTTCATCGTTTCCAACAAACCCACGGTGTCGCCCGCTTTGATCATGGCTCCGACGTGGGTATATGGCGGGGCTCCCGGCTCCGATTGGGTATAGAACAACCCGTAATTAGGCGATCTGACGATGACATATCCGTCCTGCTCAACGATTTCACCATTAACGGGGGTTCCGGGGGTTTCGGGAGTTCCGGAGATTCCGGGGGGTTCGGAAGTTCCGTGGGTTTCGAGATTCCCGGAGATTCCGGAGGTTCCGGGGGCTCCAATGTTGCCGATGCTCACGCTTGCTCCCATTTCAGCAGCATTATGGCTGCCGGCGACTCCGCCCGCGACTCTGCCCGCGACTCTGCCTCCAGCCGAGACCGCGCTCGCTGCATTCGAAACGCCCATGCTGCCTGCAATCTCTACATTTCCCGCGCCCGCATCCCCAGCTCCGTTTTTCCCTATGACAATGCAGACCCCGTCGCGTTCCAGTTTCAAATAATCAAATGACGATTTCTCCAGCTTATCGATAAGCGCAGAAATCTCCCCAATATCATCACCATCAAAAAAGTTCAAGATATTGCTCACAAAAAACCCTCCATTCAACTCTTTTGCCTATTCGCCGCGCCGCAGCTCCAACCTCGCATCACTCCGCCGTACCGCCGCGCTGCCGCATCAAGCCGACACCCCTGTCTAACCGCGCCGCAGCTCCAACCTCGCATCACTCAACATATCCGCCGCGCCGCCGCATCAAGCCGACACCCCTGTCTAACCGCGCCGCAGCGTCAGGCTCGCATCCCCCTGTCTGACCTGCACCTGCGTGATATGGGGCTGCTTTTCCAATTCGTCAATAAGGTCGAGGATCGGCGAATCGACGCACGAAAACGTCCGCCATGGCCGGTCCTTCGTCGCCTCTCGCATAACATCGATCTCTTTTGTCCCATTCATAATATACCGCAACAAAAACTCCTCGTCCGAAAGATTCGTCCCAAACTGCTTCCGAAATTCCGAAAGAGGCATGTTCTGCGCCTCTTCCTGCGCCTTCGTCTGCGCCGCAAGCTCCTTCGCGCGCGGCAGGCTCAAGAAATGGTCCTTCAAGTTTTGGTCCATCTCCAAATACCCTGAATCCTCGCTGTAATTCCCAAGCGCAAACTGGATATATTCATCGATGACGACCTTATACCTCTCCCCAAGAGCGACATTGATCGCGGCCTGCGTGCAAACAAATTGCGAATATGGCGTGATCATATGCGGCTCCCCGGTCTCCGCGCAGACGCGGATGACCTCCTCCATGACCTCGTCGACCCTGTTTTCCAGCCTAAGCTCCTTGAGCTGATGAATCATATTGGAAATGACCCCGCCCGGAATCCTGTGTTGATATTGCGCGACCTTATACCGCGTCGGCCCGAATGTCGGCAGCCCGGCCTCCTTAGCCATTGCATATAGCTTCTTTGAGGCATGCTGCAGCCTGTCGAGGTCGAGGTTCACGTCAAATCCGAGCGCCTTCGCATTCTCGGCGACTGTGAAAACCGATGGCTGCGCAGTTCCCTCCGCAAGCGGCGGGAGCGCGACATGATAAGCATCGCACCCCAGCTTCATCGCCTCCACATACACGGCATCGGCAAGGCCGGTCGTGCAATGGCTATGGATCTCCGTCGGCAAATCCCCGCTGTTTGCTTTCATGATGTTATATACTCGGCGGACATTGTCGATGTCGAGCAATCCCCCAGCGTCCTTCAAATACATGACGTCGGCGCCGTAATCCACCATCATCCTCGTCTTCTCGGCATAATATTCATCCGTATGCCTGGGAGAAATATAATAGCACAGCGCAAAAACGACCTCCAAGCCGTTCTTCTTCAAAAAAGGCACAAACCAATGGTAGTGCTTGTGTCCCATCACATTGCCTGTGATCTTCACGCGTTGCAGCGCGCCCATCTCCGCCAGTTTCCTTGTGAAAAGCTCGACGGCCTCGCGGTTGAAATTCACAATATCAAACGGCCATAGCGAAGGTTGCAAAATCACGCACTTCTTTGTCAGAGGCGCCTTTTCGGCAAACATCCTCACCATGGCCCACGGGTCTTCCTTGAGGTCGCGTATGACCTTCTTGAACTGCAATTGCATCAACGGACTGCAAATGGACTTAAACCCGGATTTGTCGATATCTTCCAAAATCGCTTCCATCATGCCCACGGGCATCCCGGCAGCCCAGTTGCTTTGCGAACCGTCGCGGGTCGTCGTATCGACAAATTCCAATACTTTCGCCATAGTCACACCCCCCATATGGCCGCTCTGCGACCGATAATGCATATTAACATAATAGACCTAAAAGAGTCAAGCACACCGGGCCACAATTCACGCCCGGCAACCACCATTGTCGCCATAAGAATAATATGATAAAATACCCCCAATTAATCTCCCGGAGGTATAATTATGACATTCAACAACTACAAACACCTGTTCACGCCAATCCGCATAGGCAACACCACATACAAAAACCGCGTGGAATTCTCCCCAATGGTCTGCGACATGACAAACTCGCTCGGTGAACCGCTCGAAGGATACATCGACTTCGTCGAACAACAAGCAGAGTCCGGCGCAGCAGTCATCCACATCGGCGCCACCCCCGTCAACTGGGAAACAGCGCCGGACCACCCCGCCGAACTGGACGTGACGAACGAACGCAAAGTAGGCGGCCTCGTCAGGATGGCGGAAGCGGCGCACAGGCACGGCGCCAAAATATCGGTCGAGCTGGTGCATGCAGGGCGCGGCGCGGACCCCGCAGCCTGCACCGACGAGGTAATGATCGCCCCCACAAGCATATCGATTCCCGGGCGCGGCCATTATGTCAGGGAAATGGACCAACACGACATCGACCATACTGTCGCATGCTTTGTCGATTGCGCGCTGCGGCTGAAACGCTGCGGGTTCGACGGGGTTTTGATCCACGGCGCCCATGGCAATCTGATTGCGCAGTTTCTATCTCCGTTCAGCAATCACCGCACCGACATGTATGGAGGAAGCTTCGCCAACAGATGCCGGTTTCCGCTGATGATCCTGCAAGCGGTCAGAGAAGCCGTCGGAACCGATTTCGTCGTGGAGCTCAGAATCAGCGGCGACGAAAAAATTGAAGGCGGCATGGAAATAGACGAGGTCATAGACTTCCTGAAGGTCGCCCAACAGCACATTGACCTCGTTACAATTTCCTGCGGAATGATTGTCGACATAAAGAATAGCTTTTATTGCATGCCGCCGTATTACCACCCCAAGGGCGCGAACACCCCTCTCTCGCGGCAAGTGAAGCAATGCCCCGATATCAATATACCAATAAGCGTCGTCGGCGGTATCGTCACAGCGGAGCAAGCAGACAGGATCATCGACGAGGGTAGCGCGGACATGGTCGCAATAGCGCGAGCCCTGATCAGCGACCCGGACATGCTCAACAAATCATATCGCGGCGAACCGGAAAAAGCGACCCCCTGCCTCAGATGCTGGAACTGCATAGGCGGCGTTGGCTACCATATCCATTGCGCCGTTAATCCAAAGATAGGGCGCAGCTACAGATATTCCCGGCCGTGGCCTGCTTTGAAGCAAAAAAAGGTCGTCGTCATCGGCGGCGGCATAGCTGGCACGGGAGCGGCGCGAACGCTTGCCGAAAAGGGGCACAAAGTCGTGCTGTTTGAAAAAACCGACAAGCTCGGCGGGCTGCTGCACGACATCGACAAACTGCCGTTCAAAGACGACCTGCGCAGATACACCGAATGGCTAATCAGGGAGACGATGGAATGCGGAGCTGATATACGCTTCAATACCGAAGCGACGCCTGAAATTGTGCTGGCGGAAAAGCCGGATGCGATTATCGTCGCGATAGGCGGGGTCGCGGCAAATCCGCCGATCCCCGGCATGGGCGGGTCTGCCAATGAAAGCGATTTGCGCGAAGCGCTGCATCCATTGGGCACATGCCCTTCGCCGACAGTATGCAGCGTCCTGGACATTGACTCCGGCAGGCAGAAGGTCGAAGGCAAGATCGTTGTCTGCGGGGGCGGACTCAGCGGCTTGGAGTCAGCCCTGGCGCTCGGCATGGAAGGCTGCGATGTGACGGTTGTCGATATGATCGACGAGGAAAGATTCGGCGAAGACGCCAATGTATGCCTCAGAGGCATGTTGCTGAAGCTGCTCGATGACCATAACGTCAAGCTAATAGGCGGGCATGTCATCCGCGAAGTCAGCGACGATGGCGTGAAAATTGAGGGCAAGGACTGGAGTTATCAGACCATAAAAGCGGATTTCGTCGTGAACGCTCTCGGCATGGTGCCGAATCCCGCGAGGAGCGCATTTGAGGGCATTCATCCNAATGTNTATTTCATCGGCGACTGCGANNCGGTGAAAGGCATCATGCACGCGAACTACGCCGCATACGACAGAGCCTGCAACGTGTGAGAATAATATGCGAAAAGCCATACGTACTTCAACATAAGCGCGGGAGACGTCACCCACTTCCAAGCGAAGCTTGTTCGCTCACACAGCAAGCATCCCGGTCTTTTGATATGCCAGCCTCTCATCGCCATCCTCCAACCAAATGACCCCGCAGTAGCTGAAACCAAGCTTGCCCAGCAGGTTCCTCATTGGAGCATTGTCGCGGTGCGTATCGACGCGGAGATTGCCGCATTGCGCAAAGCACCACTCCACGCAAAACTCGCCCGCGCCGCTCGCGGAAGCGTTACGCGAGCGCGCGAGGCGATGTATTACACCATATGGAGCATCGTTGATCCACGCGCCGTCAATCCTTGCGTAGGTCGGCTCGTCCTCAACGCTGTAGAAAAACACCGCCGCGATTCCGGATTCGCAAATGCAGACATGGCTCTTTCCCTCTTGAATGTCGCGTTCGACTGTCGGCAGTGCAGGACGATTGTCTCTCCATTGGTTCGGATTGCCGCTAGCGCGCATGAACGCGCGCGCTTCGGAGTATATATTGCATATCGTTTCAAAATCGTTTTCACCAGCAGCTCGAACGGAAAACTTGTCCATATAGGCAGAACCTCCGGTAACAAGGCGTCAGGCATCTCTGACCCCATTAGAATAATACGCATAAATAGCCGCTTGAAATTCATTGGTTTCTATTGACGGGAGCAAGTCGATGATAAAGTCGTCAGATTGAGCCTTTTCAGGTATCCACATGGCGTTGTGCCATATAGCGCCTTTTAGCGGCACAAAGAGCAGCTTTCCCGTTTTGAGGAACGCAGTTTCGATACTGCCATCTTCTCGCGCACATGCGTTCTCAAATTGCTTTATCCCCTCAAAACAGAAGCGCAATATCGTACGGCCACTGCCATAAACCGTGAATTTATCCGGTCGATTCTTGACAAACTTGATGCCGTCAGGCGCTCTCGACAGACGCTTGTTGTCGATGAAGAAATCAATTGGAATCAAGCGTTCGGTATCATGCTCCGTGTTATACAATCGCAGCGCCCATGGCACGGCATCTGTAGTCACCGACAGTTGCAAATCGCCCATATTGTTACCTCGCATCATTATACAAAAATGTAGCGCAATCAAGCCACATGGCTGCAGATAACGCGCTCATTTTTGTAAAGTCGTTTTCGCGCGCGCTGCTGCCATCGTCAGCGAAGAAAAACACAGGCTCCGCCGCCGCTCCGTAGTCCGTGAATCCACGCACAGCCTTTGTCGCCAGGTCACGATAGCCCGCTTGGTATAGACCCGGCAGTATGATAACTTGCGAAAAGCCCATAATCATGCTTTTTCTGCCGCTTTTGGGCTCTGAACGCAAGCCATATGGAGACAAGTAGCATGTTTCCAAATCGTCAGCCATTACCGCCGATATATGCGCCGGAAGCCTTTTGCCGAGCATGAACGGAAAATATGCCTCAATAGAGTCAAACAAAACATGCTCATGCAGCCCTGATAACATCGCGATAAAGCGGCTGCCGTTCCAAAACTCGCTGAAAAGCTTATCCAGCAGCAAATTAGACTTGCGCGCCCATTCCTGCGCTTCGGGAAGCCCCAGGCGATTAGCTATCTCGGCAAGAGCCTCTGCCAACAGAGCGACATAGCAGATAATGTCAGGCGTCTCAACCGGCACGCCCTTTGCGAACATCGTGGAAAAATCGAACCCGCTCTCGCATCCATGATTGTATTGCGGGACGCCATCATTGTCCGTGTCCCTGAGCGTGGTCCAAAAGCCATATAGCCTGGAAAGCCCGGGATACATGGCCTCACAATGAGCGGTGGTCAGCAGATCGCCATATCGTTCGATGATACGCAGCGCTCCATAACCATGAATAGGAGGCTTCGTTGCTGTGATATTGATATAGTTCTCAGTCATAAGATCGGGCAACTCGCCAAATTCATCCTGGTTTTGAAACATATTCATTAGCGTTTGCACAGCCATATCTACATCCGACATTGCCATAGCATGATATACCTGATGCCAGGAAAAACAGTTGAGCTCCGGTGGTTTTGTGAACCTGATCATCGGTTCTTTAATATAGCCGCTGGGTTCCGCCCTGCTTTCCCATATCAGGTGTACGGCCTTCTTTTTCATGCTTTCATATTGCGGCTCGACTTTTGGATATAAATCGTACCATTGTTGAAATGTCATTATTGTCACGATCCTAATACTTACTATTATCTCCGCACTAGCGGCGGCATGGGCACCAATGGCCGATTGCGCTTGTACCGTTGCCTTCCCTTCAGCGAATTAACTCCTTACCAAATTGTAACACACATGGACATAATTGCAACAACAAATACGTCCAAAAAATCCAAGTGTACGATATATTGGACACTTGGCAATTTTGCAGTTGCAACCGGTTGAGGTCATATGATATACTGATATGCGGCTCCGTTCTTGAACAGCCTGTATGGAACCACTGCGGCGGAGCCAACTAATATTATCAGTTTAAAAGATGAGGAGGGCAAGAGCATGACATTGATGGAAGAAAGGCAAAAGCGCATTGACGACGCGGCCTCATTGCGCGAACCTGATCGCGTGCCAATCACAGGCACGGGTATGTGCTACCCGATTTTCAACGCGGGCTACACCGTTGCGGATGTCGTATACGACTTTGACAAGTATGCGGATGCGGTGATTAAGGCGCTGGTACAATACGAGCCTGATGCCGCCGGCGGAGGAATCTCGATAGCGGGGCAAGGCCCGCTGCTGGAGGTAATGCGGCCGAAGAATGTCGCATGGCCCGGAGCGCCCGGAGGGCGTATCGGCGTGAACTCCGTGAACCAGTTCATTGAGTTCCCCGTGCTTCAGGAAGAAGATATGGATTTCTTCATGCAGGACTACACAGGGTGGCTGTTGAAAAAGGGTTATCCGGCGACGAACGGCCTCCTCGAGCCAATAGCCGATTGGGATTTCTCGCGGCATCTCGTTGGCGAGCATTACACCGGCTTATGCCGCATGCTTTCGACCCCTGCGGCGAGGGAAATGATTCAAACCATGTGGAAAGTGACCGACATGGTTGAGGAAATGGGCAAAAAGCAGCAAGAGCTGAACAAAAAAATCCATGATCTCGGGTTCCCATCCACAAACGGAGGCGGGGGGCTCGTGCCGTTTGACGCCTACAGCGATTTCTACAGGGGCACGTTGGATACGATGCTGGATCTGTATGAGCATCCGGAAGTTATTCAGAAGTTCATCGACTGGAACATGGAAAATGTCCTGGAAAGCATTACGATGCAAGCGAAATTTGCTCCCGGAAAGTGGGTGTTCATGCCCCTGCACAAGGGCATGGATGGGTTCTTGAACGACGAGCAATATCGGGATTATTACTGGAAATACCTACAAAAGATGATCCTCCACATCATCGATGTCGGGATGGTCCCGTTTGTGTACACGGAGGGGCCGTATGATTCCAGGATCAAATATCTCAAGGATGTCCCAAAGGGGAAAGTCATATATAGCTTTGAGAAGGTCGACGCTGTTAACGTAAAGAAGGAGCTTGGCGATATCGCTTGCATCCAAGGCGTCTTCCCGGTGTACTTGCTCCATTACGGCACGAAGCAGCAAGTCATTGATGAGGTCAAGCGGCACATCGACATCCTTGCTCCGGGGGGCGGGTATATTTTCACGACAGGCGCAGGTTATGACAATGCGAAGCCAGAGAACGTTGAAGCTATGTTTGAAACTGTTAAAACATATGGAAAACGGTGAACAAATGCCATATTATTTGCGGCAAGTACGCGAAAAATCACAGTTGCCACATATAGTACGCATGGAATCACAGTCAAGAAGATCATAGGACGCACTGAAATCAAGCATCTCAGTTTAAACCAATTTAGGTTGATGGCCATAGTGGCCATCAACCTAGCGTTAATGCTGGAAAATTGATATACTGGAAAATACTAGAAAATTGGTATTGACAGACCTTCAATACTATTGTATTATCAAAAGACAAGGGCGATAACCTCCTTTTTTGGCGGCTAGCCCATAAGGTTTTTCTTCTGTACAGAAGCCGTTACCTTACTGGGGGGCGGCTTCTGCGCTTGACTACAATGGTTACCGTGAATCTACCAATATGTAGCGTAATCCGCATTGGCATTACCTCGCTTTCGCGTAATGATGCCAGCCGTCTCGCCCTTGTTATTCACTATTATACCAAAGGCCGGCAATTTATCAATAATCGTTTGATTACACATTGCGACTCATATTTTCCAATCACAGCTCCTGAAACCTCCGACAACCCGCAGAAATAAGATGCGCGTATAACCCCGCGCAAGCAGCAACAAAAACAACCGTGCAAAGCACAAGATAAACCCCGAGCGATAGCGCTGAGCTCAACAAAAACCCATATACCGCAGCAAGAACAACAACCAGCGCCATGCCGCCGAATATGACGAGCATGGTGCTGGCGCTTTGTTTCACAGGCTGAATTGGATTGATCCAATCAAACTTTGGCATCGCAAGATTCAAAGTGACGCCCAGCAACGCAAACAAAACCGTGACAGAAACCGGCATAACAAGCGTCAACGCAATCTCCGCAACTCCGCGCAAGTGCAGCGCGAATATACATATGACTCCCGCCACTATCGACGGCGCGCCACAAACGACGACATGCAGCATCACCTTCGAGAGCAAAACATCTCGTTCTCTCACAGGCAAGCTCTTAACGATCCACAACGACTTCCCTTCAAGCGAAATGCTCGGCGAAGAAACAGAATTCATCACCGCAAGCGCAGACAATACTATCGCGCCGATGAATCCCGTCTCAAAAGACGGCATGAATGCCGACAGTTGCACGATAGGGTCGGTCAGCAGTTGCGGCCGCACGACAAGCACGACCGCGATCGCAACCGTAACGATCGCGCCAAGCCCGGAATTGATGATATACAGCGGCAATGACATGAACAATCGCATCTCACGCCCAAGCAGCGCCGCGCCCACGCCTGAAACATGCATAGCCTTCTCGCGATACTTGACTTTCTTTGCGCCGCGCCCTCTCATGGCCAGCTTCATGAAGCTCGCCGACAAAAGCATATGCATCAATGCATATGGGACGACCGCACAGGCAGCAAATATAAGGAAGCTCATTATACTGCCGCCCGAAATCGCCACCCCAAGGTGATAAGCCGGGAAAACCGCCCTGCGCACAGCCTCGGCAATCTCCGCCCCGCTCGTCAATAAGCTGTTCATGTTGCCCAGCACGCCATAATAACCCCATCCGCAAACAGCAAAGAGCGCAATCGAGAATACGAGCGTCACAATGTTTTTCCTGCGCAGTCGCGATGCTATGCTCGCCACCAACCAACCGAAAAAACAGCCTGCCGCGAGCGCGACCAACGGCAGCAGCACAGCAGCAGCGATCAAAAACACCATGCCGAGCATCGGGATATACGAAATGCAACCGCTAATAATCAATGCTGCAAATGCGGGAATAACTATGAGCGCCTCGAACGCATAATCGACGACAAGCAGCGCAAAAATCCTTCCCGCGAGTATCATGGATGGCTTCAACGGCAACGACAAAAGCAGCTCGCTGTCACGCGCCTCAAATATCTGCGGCTGCACCATAAACACGCTGCCGATAAAGCATAATACGAATATGATAATCCCCATCAGCGCAAAATAAAACCAACCAATGCCTGTGGAAAACAAAGGCTCGGCCATTGTCAAAAAAACCGCGCCGAATGAGACGAGGAGCACCCCGCACGCATAAACAAGGAGCAATATTATCAACGCCTTTGCAACAGGCTTAGTTCTTTTCCTGTTAGTTTTGAGAATCCCGGAAAAAAGCGCGATAATATTCAATTTGATGAGCTTCCCGATCATAGCTTTTCCTCCAGTTCAAAAAAGACATCCTCCAATGAAGAGTCGCCTTTAACCTCGTCCATGCCTCCAACAGCGACCAGTTTCCCCGCCTTAATGATAGCAACCCTGTCGCACAGCTTCTCCGCAACCTCGAGAATATGCGTGGAAAAGAAAATCGCTCCCCCGGCGTCACATATGTCGCGCATCAGCATCTTCAGTTCGCGCGCGGCCTTTGGGTCGAGACCGACGAACGGCTCGTCAAGCACCATGAAGCGCGGCTGATGTATCAATGCGGAAATGAGCGCAAGCTTTTGCTTCATTCCATGCGAATAAGCCGATATAGGCTGCGCCAGATCCTCTGTCAGCTCGAACCTGTCGGCATATTCACGTATCCGTTTTTGTCTGACATCAGCGGAGATACCGAACACATCAGCGACAAAATTCAAATATTTGATCCCGGAAAGGAACTCATATAAATCGGGATTGTCCGGAATATATGCAATCATCGACTTGCAACCGATGGGGTCCTCTTTGATAGACTTTCCGGCGATATAGATTTCGCCCGCGTCAAACTTCAAAATTCCGCATACAGACTTGATGGTAGTTGTCTTTCCTGCGCCGTTGTGGCCGATAAACGCGCAAATCTCACCATCGTCAATATTAAGCGTGAGGTCGTCGACGGCTCGCTTGTCGCCATATGTTTTCGTGAGGTTTTCAATACTAAGCATAATCATGTCCCCTATATCATAATAATATCAATTTGATATTACTCCCTCGAATGCAATTTGTCAACAGAAATATTGCCAACAGACGCAAAATATGGTAAAATCCAGTTACCTTCCTGCTTACGCAAATGCAGTGTCAATCTGAGCGCAGCGAAGAATCTTCACCCCGCCCCCGTCAATCTCCACCGCACCCGTAGCGGCGGCAATCTGCCGCCATTCCCTCGACGCTCCCTCGCCCTGTCATTCTGAGCGCAGCGAAGAATCTTCACTGCTTACGCACACCACAAATCTATCATACGGAGGAACCACAATGAAAAAACGCATGCTCGCCTACACGCTCGCCATCCTGATTTGCCTCTCGCTCGCCCCCACCCTTGCCGGCGCCGCCGCGGCACCTACCATGCAAGATGCCAAAGCCGCTGTGGCATATACCACGGAGACAGCTACAGCTCCCACCGCCGCATCAATACCTGCGGGAACGACCTCCGCTACCGACGCAGCGCAAAAACTGCATGCGCTCGGGCTATTCGGCGGCGTGGGAAACAACGCGGACGGAACGCCAAATTTCGACCTCGACAGGGCCCCGACAAGAGTTGAAGCCATCACGCTATTCGTGCGCCTCCTCGGCAAAGAGGCCGAAGCCCTGCGCGGCACTTGGACGACCCCGTTCACGGACGTGGTCGACTGGGCAAAACCATATGTAGGCTACGCCTATGCATATGGGCTCGCCAATGGCGTCGGCGCGACGACATTCGGAGGCTCATCCCCCACAACGGTCGCGCAATATCTCACATTCGTGCTCCGCGCCCTCGGTTATGAATCAGGGACGGACTTCGAGTGGGACCGTTCTTGGGTGTTGTCGGACAACCTGGGCTTTACGGTTGGCCAATATAACGCCGCGACCACAAAATTCACTCGCGGCGACGCAGCAGCCGTTTCGTTCGATGCGCTGAGCGCGAAATTTAAAAACTCAGATAAGCAGCTCTATCAGTCGCTAATGGAAGCCGGGGTATTCTCGGAGGCTGCCGCAAAAAATGTCGGCCTATATCCCTCAAATATGCCGACATCAATCACATTGGCATATGAAGACGTCACGGTACAGGTCGGCAAGACAGCGGCGCTTGACGCCACGGTCCTGCCTGACGACGCGGAGAATAAAACAATCACATGGACTTCCTCCAACACATCAATTGCTTCCGTGTCAAGCACGGGCGTCGTGACAGGCGTCGCCATCGGTACGGCAACTATTACAGCCAAGACAGCCAATAACATTTCCGCCACATGCATCGTGAGGGTCACGGAAGCATCACCGTTCGATCAGCCGGTGTTGAATAAAGAATACGGACCCCTGACCATCATCGACGAAGTGTCGAGCCGTACGACATATACAAATACTGTCAGCTCGCTCGTGTTTACGTCATATAAAAAATATGACTTTGCCACGTACTACTACATCAATGTCAGCATTCAAGGCGTCACGGACGACAAATATTGCGACATCGCGGTCTACTTCTACGATGCCAATGGCAGGGTGCTGGCACAGGAAGGCATCCTGAAAAGCGTCACGCCGAATGTCCCATATAATATAATCGTCGACACGTTTTCTGTTGAAGGCGATGTGCTCAAAAACGCTGTTAGAATCGGCTTTTTCTCCCGCTCCGGCAGAGAAGCGAATACCGGCGGAGGCAGCGCCGGTGGCGGCAACACCGGCGGCGACAACGGAGGCACGACCCAAACTGCCCCTGCATACTCCGTGCCTGTCCTGAACAGCGAATACGGCCCGTTCACGATCAATAACTACTACAGCACGGGCAACTTCTGGGGAAGCACGTCTGTCACGTCGTTTGTCTTCACAAAATGCGAAAAAGCATTTGAGTCTTCCAAATATAAGCTGACGTTCTCCGTGCAAGGCACCGCCAGCGGCGATAATAACAATTTCTACATATATTTCTACGACAGCGGCAACCGTGTGCTGGAAAAATTATATGTAAACTTGAATGTTGCGAAGAACCAATCGTTCAACACCGTCAAAGAAACGTATATTAACGACAACGCTTCTATTGAAAACGCGGTGAGGCTCGCATTCTATTCGTATTCCGGCGAGGCCGCCAACTCAACGGGTGGCGGCAGCTCCGGAGGCGGCAGCACAGGTGGCGGCAGCACCGGCGGCGGCGGCACTGGTGGCGGCAGCACCGGCGGCGGCAGCACTGGTGGCGGCAGCACAGGTGGCGGCAGCACAGGCCCTTCGCCGGTTGACAAATATGAAACGTATTACGGTTACAGCGGAATCCCGAGTTTCGACCAGTTCACAAACAGCGGAGGATTACTAAACAGCGTCAAAGCAAACATGGAAACCTATTTTTACGGCTCCGCCACGCTCGACGAAATCGACACATATGTAGCAGTGCTTGAAGAATGTGGGTTTGATAAGAGCAGCATGCTCAATGCGTATATCTTCACAAAAGGCACAGTAGGCGATTCTGCCTACAGGGAGGTGCGATTGTCCTACGCCGCCACGCCGGGCGGAGGGGGCAAGTATGCTCTCAATGTTGCTATCGCAAGGATATATCCGACAAATCAACAATAACGGCGATTTTTCCGGGGACGGTTCATACAAAAAGGAACCGTCCCCTCCCCCATTCCCCCCCCCGTGTCATTCTGAACGCAGCGAAGAATCTTCCCCTCGCCCATCCCCCCCCCGCGCAAAAACCACAGGAAAGGACCGACCAAAATGAACAACAACGCCCTCAACGAAAAAGTAGGCGCAGCCAAAAGAGTCTACAAGACCGGCAGCCTCATGGGGTCGATCAGCGGCCCCCCAATGGTCGTTGAATCCGACAACAACGACAAAATCACCCGTATAAGGCCATATTATTATGAAGAAGACAACGAATGGGAAACTCTCAACCCATGGAAAATAGAAAGCAGGGGCAGCCTGCTCCAACCGCCGAGACGCTCAATCCCCGGAGTCTACTACACATCATATAAAAAACGCGTCTACTCCGAGAACCGCGTCCGCTATCCGCTCAAACGCATCGACTGGGACCCAAACGGCGACCGCAACACGCAAAACCGCGGCAAGAGCAAATACATACGCATATCATGGGACGAGGCCGCGAGCCTCATTGCCTCCGAGCTCGTCCGCGTCAAAGAGAAATATGGGATGTCCGCTGTTCTCGCAGAGGCGGACATGCACGGCGAAGGGAAACACACGGCCCCCTCCCACGGCTGCATGAACCGCCTGTTGTCGCTGATGGGCGGCTACACAGTGCAAATGCGCAACATGGACAGTTGGGAAGGCATGACTTGGGGATCGCGAAACGTCTGGGGCTGCGAACCTGTGGGCGAAATGACCCCCATGGACAGCCTTTGGGTCGATATTGCCAAAAATACCGAGTTGATCCTCTTCTGGTCAGCTGACCCTGAAACGACATCCGTTGGTTTTGACGGCTATATGGCAAGCCGCCTGAGCCAATGGATACACAGCCTGGGCGTGAAATATGTATATGTGGACCCGGCGCTTAACTATTCCGCATGCTACCTCGCCGACAAATGGATCCCTGTGCTGCCCAATACGGACGCCGCGCTCTATCTCGGCATCGCGTACACATGGCTCGCTGAAGGCTCGTATGACGTTGAATATGTAGAAAAAAACTGCCACGGCTACGAAGAATTTTTTGACTATGTGCTCGGCAAAGCGGACGGAGTCCCCAAAACCTCCGACTGGGCGAGCGAAAAATGCGGCGTCGCGCCATGGACGATTAAAGCGCTTGCCCGCGACTGGGCCCGAAAAATAACAAGCATCACCATTGGAAACGGCGGCGCAGGATACCGCGGGCCTTTCTCGACGGAGCCGGCGCGCATGCAGTCGATCCTCCTTGCCATGCAGGGCTTAGGGAAACCGGGCCGCCACCAAGCAAAGTGGCTGGAGTGGAACCTCTTCACAAGGAACTATCCCATGCCATACCAGGGCAAACGCAACATTAACGTATTTTACCGCGCCGAAATCGTGCGTCCCCCCAATTCAAAAAGGGATATGCACACAGGCCGCGTCCCGATGACCGTCGAAGCAGTGCAGTCGGACATCAAAGAATCATTGTCCCAACTGCGCCCGACCGACAACGCGGAACGCGCCCGTTTGGAATCTATCATGGCGAGAACGGAAAGACTCCTGGAATTCCTGAAAACGGAAGACACGCCTCCACAGCAGTCGATACCGAAATGCTTGGTCCACGACGCGATTCTGGACGGCCGCGTGGAGTGGTGGGGGCTAAACTCATTCGTCGGGCAGAAAGACGAGCAATGGGTCAAACATGAGTTCCCGCAGCCCGGCTGTTCGACGATCCATGCCATATGGACAGATTCGCCTTGCATGGTCACATGCTGGAACGATGGCTTCCGGTTTGTCAAGGCAATGAGGAGCCCGGAGATTGAATTCGTTGTCGCGCAGCAGCCGTGGCTGGAAAACGATTGCATATTGGCGGATATCATTCTGCCGGTCCAGACCAAATTCGAGATGCACGACATATCAGACGACAGCGCCGGCGGCATCGTCACGTCGATGTATCGCGAATATCCCGCCTGTCCACCTGTCGGCGAATCCCTCGATGATTTCGACTGCGTTGCCGAAGTCGCAAAGAAACTCGGCCCGGAGTATTACGGCGCATATACCCGAGGCATATCCGACAAGCAGGAGATCATTGACATGTTCTACAGCGGCTCCGGCATAGCGCATCTGGATACCAACGACGATTTCCATAAAAAAGGCATATATGTCCAGCCGTGCGACCCGGAGAGGACCGACCTCGAAAAGTATCCGCCCGGCTTGTCGCAATTCGTCAAAGACCCGCAGAAAAACCCGCTTCTGACGCCAACCGGGAAGTTTGAATTCACATCGACGAATATTCAAAAGCACTTCCCCGACGACCAGGAACGTCCCCCATATCCAAAATGGATCGAGCGCAGCGAATCGCATGACGAGTCATTGTTTGGCGACAGGGCGAAGCAGTTCCCGCTGCTATGCATGTCCAACCATGGGCGCTGGCGTTTCCATGCCAATCTCGATGATGTCACCTGGCACCGCGAAATCGACACGATGAAAATTCGCGCAAAGGATGGCTACCAATACGAGCCCGCATGGATAAACCCCGCGACGGCTGCAGCATACGGCATTGAATATGGCGATGTCGTAAAAGTGTTCAACGAACGTGGAACTGTGCTATGCGCCGCATATGTCACGGAGCGGTTGATTCCCGGCGCCATATATGTCGACCACGGCTCCCGGTACGACCCGATAAATGCCGAGGCCCTCGACAGGGGCGGCGCGATCAACCTCATCACGCCCACGAACATCATTTCAAAAACAGCTACCGGCATGGTCGTCAGCGGTTTTCTGGTTGATGTCGCGAAAGTGACGGACGAAGAAATGGAAACATGGAAGCAACAATATCCGGAGGCCTTTGCACGAACGGTCGACGCGAGTTGCGGTGTATGCTTGGAAGGTTGGATGACATGAAAAAATTAATATCGATATGCCTCGCGGCTATCATCAGCATAGGCCTTGTCCCGATATACGCATCTGCAGCGCAGTCAGGGTACGCATCCCCGCCCGCAAAAGATGGGTATACGCTCGCCCCCCTCCAATACAGCGCGTCCGGCATCGATGTTTCGAGCGCGTTCATATTGACGACCCCTGCCAATACCACGGCAGACCAGCTCAACGGCACGCTGACTATAGACGGCCAGCCAATGCCGGTCATAAAGCAAAACACGAGCAGGGAATTCATCGTGACGCCCCTTGTAACTCTGGCCTCGAACTCGCTGTATATCTTCAGGCTTGCCCGCAGCGCCGCATCCGATGGCGGGCCTGATATCACATGGGCATTCCAAACAGCTGTCAAGTTTCAGATAACATCGTCGTTCCCGAGGAACGAAGCGACAAACGTGCCAAGAAACTGCGGCATAGAAATAACATTTTCATGCGAAGATTTTTCAAAGATCGATGAATTTTTCTCCATATCCCCAAACGTCGCCGGCAGGTACGAGTACCATAAAGACACTGCGGTGTTCGTTCCGAGAGCTCTAAGCTACAGCACGGTATATACAGTGACCCTCAAAGCCGGAGTCACGCTCAAAGGCACCGGCGAGAAACTGCTCGACGACTATGTGTTCTCGTTTGAAACGGAGCCCGCCCCCGACTATGTGCCGCCACCTTCCTACGACTCGATTTCTTTTCATTCCGGATATGGCGAGCTTCCATCAATCGAACCGCCAATGATTGGATATCTGGCATATCACAGAGGTCCGGAGCAGCGTCCGGACCCCACGGTCGCCGTGTATAAATTCAATAGCACGGACCAGGCCATCAGCGCTGCAAAAACGCTTGCCTGGCTGCCATCCTGGTCCAGCTACGCGAAATACGACAGTCTTCTCGATGTCAATACGCTTAGTAAAATAGCCGCATTCGAAATCTCAGACATAGCATCAAACTCATATTCCGGCTACATGGTACTTCCCGACAAGCTTCAGCCGGGCTTCTACCTCGTTGAAGCAACTTATGGCGCCTCCCGCGACCAAATGGTCATCCAAATCAACGATCTGCCGGTGCAAGTTATTGCGGACGGCACAAAATCGCTCATATGGGTCAACGACATCGCCACGGGGAAAGGCGCCGCAGGCGCGTCGGTCTATGACCAAATAGACGGAAAAACATACAGGACAGACGCAAATGGAGTCGCGACAATAGACAGGGTTGTCAAAAACAACAAGGACGAACGTTTTGACATCACATCACCAAACGGTAAGACATGCATATGGCTCAACGCTCCCAGCTATGTCTACATACCGATCTACAGCAGCTATGGGGGAGGATATCAAATCAGCCCCGGCAGTGCGAACGAAGCGTATAGGACGGCAATGCAGCTCGACCGCACATTGTTCAAAAGCGACGATACCCTGTCGTTTTTCGGATTCGTCCAGGACCGCAATGACAAAGAACACATAGACAGCGTGACAGCGATCATGACCGAAGCATACAGATTCTATAGCTCGCGGGACATACTATACACGCAAACCGTCCCCGTCGTGGACGGCATATACTCGGACGAAATCGAACTGCCGAATCTGGATGCCGGCTATTACTGCCTGACGATATATCACGGCAGCATAGCTTTGAACAGCACATACTTTTCCGTGCAGGATTACGTAAAGCCACCGTACAAAATCGATGTAAGCGCAGACAAGAAAGCCGTGTTCGCCGACGACACGATCACGTTTGCCGTGAAAGCAGGCTTCTTTGAGGGAACGCCCGTTTCCGATTTGGACGTTTCATACCGCATCACATCAAATTTCGGAGCCCTGGAATCTCCCATATACTCCCAAGCAAAGACGGACATAGACGGAATGGTGGATACAACGGTAACAGTCGTGCCGCGCAGCACGGCCCAAGGGATGTCGAGCATAACCTTCACGGCGGAAGCGACGCTTCCCGAAATCGGCAGGACGACAAAAAGCGTCTCCGTCCGCTCATTCATAAACGACATTGACATCAATGCGAAAACATCGCGCATAGGCAAAGACGCATCGATATCGGTCGATGTCAACTCCATCACGCTCGACAGACTCAACAACGGTACGGCAAAGGATTATTACGACTATCTGGACAAACCCATCGCGCAAAAAACCATTAACGTTGAAATATACAGAGCTTACTACGTCAAATTCAAGAGCGGCGACTATTACGATTTCATAGAAAAAAAGGTCTTGCCGAGATATTTCTACTCGCTCGAGACAGAGAAGATCGACAGTTTCAGCATTGCGACAGACGAAGACGGCCATGCAGAAAAGGATTTCACCGTCCCGAATAGAGATTTCGAGGGCTATTACGCAAATATAACCTGCATCGACGGCAACGGACGCACGATGTCATACAGGCTCTACATCGGCCACGACTATTCGAGCTACTATAACAACGCCGACACGAACGAATTATACCTCGACGGCACGGAAACAAGCTATGCCGTCGGCGACGCGATAAACCTCACCCTCAAGCGCGGCGTTGATGAAGTCGTGCGTGGCAACTTCCTATATGTGACGCTCATGCGCGGCATAAAAAGCTATCAAGCCGGGAAAAACCGCTATGAGTCGATATTCACGACGGACTACATCCCAAACGCGACGGTCTACCTGTATTATTTCAACGGGTTCAATTATCAGTCGGGCTATTATGGGATGAGAGCCCCGCTCCGCTACGACTATTCCGCAGGCAACCTGACGCTGACCGCCGTCACGGACAAGGAATCGTATAAGCCCGGCGATATGTGCACGATAACCATCGAGGCAAAAGACGCGGATGGCAACGCAAAACCGGCTGATATAAACATCAGCATCGTCGACGAAGCGCTGTTCGCTCTCAGAAATTACACTGTAGACACGCTAGCTTCGGTATACCGCAGCGTGAGCACGGGTCTGAGATTTTCCGCATCGACCCACAGAGGGTATCTGCCGTCCCTGGAGATGCTGGAATATGTCGAATACTCCATTGATGAGGATGTCCCGATGATGTCCCTCCCAACGACAGGAAGCGACGAGGACGACACGTATCTGAGAGAGATATTCAAAGATACCGCATATTTTGAAACAATGCGCTCGAACGCGCAAGGCACTGCGACATACACGTTCAAGCTGCCCGACAACATCACATCATGGCGCCTCACCGTGTCGGCAATCGGCAGCCCAAGCTCCGGTAGCATCACATATGCCGGCAACACGGTGCAAAACATCATAGTCACGAACCCAATGTTCATAAACTACACGCTCAACGATGAATTTCTAGCCGGCGATGCCCCGACGATCGGCGTCAACGTATACGGCACAAGCCTCGCGGGGGGCGAAACGGTGACGTTTGAAGTTTGGGACGAAAAGATGCCGGAGAAAAAACAGACAGCGAGCGGCGTCGCGTTCGAGCGCGTCAATATCCCCCTCTGGGAGATGACCGACGAAGGCGCCAACGCCCTCATCATCAAAGCAACCGTCAGCAACGGAACGAGCGACGCCATCAAGCACCAATACCAGGT
>JGI24702J35022_10000021_pt1 | contig 63249 bp, 46 predicted proteins | sample TergutTh196P4_FD_35022 | JGI IMG/M metagenome (IMG submission 35022) | reverse complement strand
CCAGCCACGCCGGGGCGTGCGTAGGATAATGCCACATCCGCCAACTACCCGAATGGGCGGATTCCAGCATCTGTATATTTACTCAATGCCATTTGCAGCAAACAGATTGACAAATTATTGTTTACCTTCCTTTAGGCTTACCACGGCTTTTTCCAGCCGGTGTTCCTTTATATCAAGGATACTGATTTTCAATCCCTGTTCTTCCAGCTCAATACGGCTGCCGTCTTCGGGGATACGGCCCAGAAGGCTAAACACAAAGCCGGCGAAGGTGTCGTAACGTTCCACCGGTAAAGATATATTCAACTCTCGGGCAACTTTATCAAGGGAAATCGCCCCATTTATGATCCATGTATTATCGCCGGATTTACTGACAAGGGGCTGTTCCGGAGGGATTGAGGTATCATCATCAAGATTGCCAACCAGTTCTTCCAGAAGGTCCTTCATGGTGACAATTCCCATCATACCGCCGTGTTCGTCTACGACCACAGCAAAATGATTCCGGTTCTTTTTCATACGGCTGAAAAGTTTATCGGATTTTACCGACGTGGGAACAAATTGAGCGGGAATAACCGCCTGGGAAAGAACGTTTTCCCGGCGGTGATCTTTAAGGCAAAAATAATCCCGGGATTGAAGCACCCCGATTATGTCGTCCAGGTTTTTTCCGCAGACAGGAAGAAAACTGTGTTTGTTTTCGATAATTGTTTTTTCCCACTCTTCATCCGATTCCTCAAGCCGGAGCAATACCGTATCACGCCTGTGGGTCATAACTTCCCCTGCGGTTCTGTTTCCGAATTCAAAAACATTATGAATAATTTCCTTTTCGCCGTCTTCTATTGTTCCCCTGGCACTGCCTACGTCGATCATCAACCGGATCTCTTCCTCGGTGACGGCGTGGGCATCCACTTCGGTACTGATTCCAATTAATTTTAAAATTCCATTTGTACTTTTTTTAAGAAGCCACACCACCGGCGCGAAGACATGTGAAAAAACCAGTATTGAACCGGAAAGGGGATATGCGAGAACATCAGCATTTTTCATCGCTATGCGCTTGGGTACCAGTTCCCCCAGAACAATCTGAACGAAAGAAAGAATAATGGTAATTATTACCATGGAAACAGTCTCAAGCGTCCCTGCGGATATTGTAAGACCGAACGAAACCAGTGCAAAGCTAAGCCTGCCGGAAATTGTACTTGCAGCAAAGGCGCTGGCCAGAAACCCGGCTATAATGCTTCCAACCTGTATGGTGGCAAGAAATTTTGAAGGCTCTCTGGTGAGAGAGAGAATTCGTTTCGCCTGACGGTTGCCGGAATTAATTTTATGTTCCAGCTTGTTTTTGTTAAGCGAAATGATGGAAATTTCAGCGCAGGAAAAAAATCCGCTTATTAAAACAAGAAACAATATCAGTAACAGCTGCCATATAAGCGGGTCTCCTTCAGGCATGGTTCTGTTCTCCGCCTTTTTCCAGGCCTATATCCTTCCTGTAAACCATGCCTTCAAAACCAACAAACCTGAGGGCTTCGTAAGCTTTGTTCCGGGCATCATCGGCGTTGCTTCCAAGGGCGGAAACTGCCAAAACCCTGCCTCCTGATGTCCGCAATCCAGAACCCATGTAGCCGCCTGCAGCCCGCTGTGCCCCGGCTACAAAAAGTTTCGCTCCGGTTTTCTCAAATCCCGTGGAGTTAATCGCAATGGGGAAGCCGCTGCGATAAGCACCGGGATACCCTTCCGAAACAGCTACCGGGGCGCATACAGCACCCTTTTTCCATTTAACGGAAAAATCCGCCGGCATATTACCGAGGGTTCCATCAGAAATCACGGCACAGAGTTCCGCCAAATCCGAATCCATAAGGGGCAGCACAGCCTGGGTTTCGGGGTCTCCAAGGCGCGCGTTATACTCCAATAGATAGCAGCGGCCTTCCCTTACCATTAAGCCGAAAAAAATGAATCCCCTATAATCCATTTTTTCCGCCAGCATTCCCTTAAGTGTGGGCGCGAGTATGGCAGTTTCAAAATCTTTTTGGATGTCCGGGGTAAAATCCTCAAGAGGAGCAATGGCGCCCATGCCGCCTGTATTGGGTCCCTGGCTGCCTTCCCTTAAACGCTTATGATCCCTGGCTGGAATAAATGGTCTAATAATTCCCTTTTTCCCGGGAACAACGCTTACCGCCGCCAGCATGGAAACCTCGATCCCTTCCAGGTATTCTTCTATGATCACACTTTTCCCGGCATCACCAAGGGCACCGCTTTTCATAAACGCAATAAGAGTTTCTTTTGCCTCAGCGGCATTAGAGGCGATTACCACGCCTTTACCTGCTGCAAGGCCATCGGCTTTAATCACAAGAGGCGGTACAGCCGGCACCGGAGAGGAATCGCTTTGAGCCTCCACACTGCCTGTTTTTGCCCGGCCCTTCCCCTTTTTCGCATCATGCTTAACCTGGGATTTACCGAAATGCCTTTCAACATTTTCAAGGGCGGCAGCCAGAGGGGAACCTCGGTCCGTTCGGACCTCGGTGGAATTTTCCAAATTTGTAAAAAACCGGCTTTTCGCGGTACGGACACCGTATTTTTCCATAAAAGACTTTGAATATACCTTGCTTGTTTCAAGCCTGGCTTCTTTTTGACCAGGCCCTACAATTGAAAGCCCTGCCTCACGGAACCTGTCCACAATACCGGCTGCCAATGGCGCCTCGGGACCTACTATTGTAAGATCAATATTTTTATTCCGGGCGAATTCCAGCAACATCTTCTGCCCTTCTGAAGATGTTGATTCCATACCGTCCATGGGAAGATTCTCGGTTTTTTCCTCCACAGCAGTGCCGCCATTACCTGGTGCAGTGTAAATCTTTTCAACTTTTTTAGATTGTGCCAGTTTCCAGGCCAGGGCATGTTCCCTTCCACCGGACCCGATTATTAAAATTTTCATAAAACTAATATATACTTATTCTCCTCATGCTAAAAGAGGAGTAATCAATGAAAACAAAAATAACCCTTCACAGGGAATTCTCATCCGCATCTGTAGATAACCGGCTCTTTGGTTCATTTATTGAGCACCTTGGCAGAGCTGTCTATAACGGCATATACGAGAGCGGACACCCGGAAGCGGATGAAATGGGATTCCGGAAAGACGTTATCAAACTTGTCAGGGAACTAAATGTTCCCATCGTGCGTTATCCCGGAGGGAATTTTGTTTCAGGTTATAATTGGGAAGATGGAATTGGACCTGTAGAGAAAAGGCCGGTCAGACAGGAACTCGCCTGGATGAGCCTTGAACCAAATGAAATCGGGGTGAACGAATTTACCGAATGGGCAAAACGGGCCAAAGCCGAAGTAATGTACGCGGTAAATCTTGGAAGCCGCGGACCTGATGATGCCCGGAACATTGTGGAGTACTGCAATTTTCCAAAGGGGACCTATTGGAGCGATCTGCGCCGAAGCCACGGGGTAGAAAATCCCCACAACATAAAACTATGGTGTCTGGGTAACGAGATGGACGGTCCCTGGCAGATCTGCGGCCGCACCGCAGCGGAATATGGCCGTCTTGCATCAGAAACCGCCAAGGTGATGAAATGGACAGACCAGTCTATTAAACTAGTTGTTTGCGGAAGTTCCAATGCCAGGATGCCTACATTCGCCTCCTGGGAAGCAGAAGTTCTGGATCATACATGGGAACATGCGGATTATCTTTCCCTTCACATTTACTTTGGCAACGCCGAAAACGATACTCCCAACTTCCTTGGCCGCAGCCTTGAAATGGATGCTTTCATAAAAAGTGTGGCTGGAATCTGTGATTATATAAAGGCCAAAAAGCAAAGTAAAAAGCAGATATACCTTTCCTTTGACGAATGGAATGTCTGGTTCCACAGTCTTGACCAGGATAAGGCTGTGGAAAAATGGAAGGTGGCGCCTCCTTTGCTTGAGGATATATATACTATGGAGGATGCCCTGGTTTCTGGCTGCATGATTATTACACTTTTAAAAAACGCAGACAGGGTTAAGATAGCCTGTCTTGCCCAGCTGGTTAATGTCATTGCCCCCATAATGACTGAAACAGGCGGACCTGCCTGGCGGCAGACTATATTCTATCCTTTCATGCATGCTTCGGCGTATGGACGGGGAACGGTTCTTGCAGGTCCTGTACATTCAGAAAAATACGATTCAAAAGAATACAATGATATACCATATCTGGAAACCGTTACGGTACTTAATGAAGAAAAAGAAGAGCTCACAATTTTCGCCGTTAACCGAAACCTGAATGAAACCATGGACCTGGAAGTTAATCTTTATGATTGGGATAATATGAAGTTAATTGAGCACATAACCCTTAACAATGCAGACTTAAAGGCAGCTAACTCCGCAAGGGAAGAAAAAGTAAAACCGGCTTTGCTTTCGGGAACAAAGCTGGAATGTTCTGCCAAAATATCACGGTTGGAGGCAAGGCTACCGCCTGCTTCCTGGAATGTAATAAGAGCAAGTTTTGGCGCAGGGAATTTATAATTACCTCAAGCCGCATATCAGTTTGTGTATGGATACCTTAAAACAGTTTATACTCCTTTTGATATTCACTTTTACCTTCTCCGCCGCATACGGCCAGATAGACACAGATCGGCTTGATGATTATCTATTCAAGATTGTGGTAATAAGCCCGGGCAAAGAAATATACATGTGGTGGGGCCACATTGCCCTAATTGTGGAAGACACCCGGCTGAACTCTTCAAGACTTTATAATTGGGGAATGTTTACCTATCCCGGTGACAGTTTTATCAGGGATTTTATTGACGGCAAGGTTCAGTATATGTGCATTGCCTTAAATATTGATGTTGAGGAGTTTATAAGTGAGGGCTGGGGAATTACTGCCTATACACTTAATCTGGACAGAAAGGCCAAAGAAAGTATTCTCTCTTATGCGGAAGAAAGCATTCTGCCTCTAAACCGTTATTACGATTACAAGGAATACAGTGACAATTGTTCAACAAGAATCCGGGATTTAATTGATTTGGGAACTGGAGGACAGTTTATGGCTGCACATGAAACATCAGACAGACAATATACAATAAGGCAGTACATAAGGCGTTATACCTGGTCAAAGCCAATTTCAGACTGGCTCTTGAATTTATTAATGGGACAGAACCTTGATAAAAAAGTTACATCCTGGGAGGGAATGTTTTTACCAGCAGAAATTGCACGTAACATTATTGGTTTTTCGTATTCAGATGAATACGGAATGGAGCGCAGGCTGGTGAGCTCGGTAGAGACATATAACTCTGCAAGAAATGGAACTTCCATTCGCGATCATGCTCCGCCCGCATGGCCTTTTAGCCTGGCAATAGGATTGCTTTTTGCAGTCCTGCTTTTTTTTGTTAATGTGCATCGTAAAAATCATCAGAAGGCAGGCAGATTAATCTGGGGGATAAGTCAGAGTATATTGGGCCTAATTCTGGGCCTTGCCGGCTGCATTCTTTTTATAGGACTTTTTTTAATGGAAGATGAAATGATTCAGCAGAACCTTAATATTTTGTTTATTAATCCTTTACTGCTCATTATTGTTCCGCCCGGTATATTAACCGCAGTTAAAAAAAGACCGGTGAAAAAAGCAGACAAATTTCTGCGTGCTATCTGGACTTATGTATTTATCGCCGGAAGCATTACCATGCTTCTAAATGTAATGCCTTTCTATTACCAGCAAAACCAGAGCGTGCTTGCATTAATTCTTCCTGTTGCATTTGTTTTTTGCGGAATTCCTTTAAAAATAAAACAACATTATAAGATCTCTAATGCTTAAAATGCCGTGTCCCTGTGAATACCATTGCAAGTCCAAGTTTGTCGCAGGCTTCTATGGAAGCTTTGTCATTTATTGAACCACCGGGTTGGATTATAACCTTAATTCCGGCAGCAGCAGCAGCTTCAACTATGTCGGGGAAGGGAAAAAAGGCATCAGAGGCAAGAACCCGGGCAGGTTGGCCGTCATTCCAGGGATATGTGTCTGTCCCGGCAGCAGCTTTACTGTCCATCAGAGCTCCGGCTTTTTCGGAAGCAGCTTTAATGGCAGCCGCGCTTCGCTCCAGAGCCTGCAACGTGGGCCAGATGCGGTTCACCTGCCCGCCGCCTATGCCCGTGGCAGCAAGGTCTTTTACAGCAATAATGGCATTTGATTTAACAAAGGTAACCGCCCTGATACCAAAAACAAGATCCGGAATATATTCTGCCCGGGGTACAACACTGGTTACAACTTCCCATTTTTCAAGAAGTTTTTTATCTGTGTCCTGAATCAATAGGCCGCCGTCCACTGCGATACACTCTCTTTTGTCACAGGGTGCGTGTTTTGCTCTTATGATCCGGAGATTTTTTTTCTTTTTAAGAATCTCCAGCGCCTCATCATCAAAATCCGGGGCAATGACAATTTCAAGAAACAGTTCCCCAAGTTTACTGGCAGTTACCGGATCCACCTTAACAGTCGATGCAACAATGCCGCCGAAGATGGAAACAGGATCACAGGCAAATACTTTTTCATAAGCTTCCGGCAGGGTTTTCCCAAGAGCAATTCCGCATGGGGAATTGTGTTTTACCGCAACACAACAGACCTTGCCGGTATAACTGCCATTTCCTTCAGAATAGCCGGGAACAAAAAGCCTTAGCTCATCTTCACCCATTGGTTTTTTTCCATCATCTGCAAGCCCAAAGGCACAGGCTGCCTTCCAGGCCATATCCATGTCCCTGATGTTATTGTACCCCAGATCCTTGCCGTGAAGCTGTTCCATGCATGCCAATGCTCCGGCTCTGTCAGCGTGAAGATAGAGAGCAGCCGACTGGTGGTTATTTTCACCGTAACGGAGGCTCTGGGCTTTTTTAAGAGAAAGCGGCCAAAAATCGGGAAGTTCAGCATTTCCAATATCTATTACCGCCGGATATGGTTTTATGGGAAAAGCCTCCTCCAATTCCAGGAGGAATCGGGCAATGGCGGCATCGTAGGCGGAAGTAAGACTGAATACTTTACCGGCCAGATGTTTCCTGAATTCAAAGGGCACATTGCCCGCCTTAAGACAGCTTATGGTTTCGGTGTAATTGGCTGGATCGGTAAGGACAATTACATCCTGGAAATTCTTCGCTGCAGATCGCAGCATGGCAGGCCCGCCTATGTCGATGAACTCTATGGTGTCCTCAAAAGAAAGTTTTGTACTGTTCGAATAGACAGCCTGCACTTTTTCAAAAAAGGGATAGAGATTTACACAGACCAGATCGATGGCGCCAAGGTTAAACTTATCCAGAGTTTCCATATGGGAAAGGAGATCGCGGCGGGCAAGGATCCCGGCATGAATTGCCGGGTGCAGGGTTTTTACCCTTCCGTCAAGACATTCGGGAAAGCCGGTTACAGACGAAACATCGGTAACAGGGATATTGTTCTCCTTTAGATATTTCGATGTACCGCCGGTGGAAATAAGCTCCCAGCCTGATTCAACGAGGAAAGAAGAGAGTTCCAGAATGCCATCCTTGTTATATACACTGATGAGCGCCCGCTTATTCATAAATTTATTCTCCCAATTATCATTCTCACTGCTTCTACTATTGCGATATGTTCCTCCTCAAGAACCCGTGCGGCAAGACTCTCCGGAGTGTCTCCTGCCAGAACCTGGACCTTTCGCTGCAATAGAACAGGACCAGTGTCGGTTCCCGCATCCACAAGGTGAACTGTGCAGCCTGACTCGGTTTCCCCCGCAGCGAGTACTGCCTCATGAACATGTATACCGTACATGCCATGACCGCCAAACCTGGGGAGCAGAGCCGGGTGTATGTTTATCATCCTGCCTGAATATTCTTCTATGATATCACCTGCAAGTATGGAAAGGAAACCTGCATGGACAATAAGTCCTATCTCCTTTTCCCTGCAGAAATGAAGTATACGATCTGAATGCTCCATCCGCCGCTGTTGACGATGAAGGCTGCGATCCGGTTTTTCAATAAATGCAGGAATCCCTGCGGCCCTTGCCCGTTCCAGGGCGTAAGCTCCGTCCCGGTCGGATATGACAGCGGAAATTCTGCCGCATTTAAATTCTCCCCTGGACTGGGTATCAATGAGAGCCTGGAGATTAGTACCGCCGCCTGAAACAAGAACTAGAATATTGATTGAAGCGGAAATTTTAGAATAAGGGATTTTATTCAAAACGAAGTTCCGCAGCAGAACCCAGCGATTTTTCAACCCGGCCGATTTCCCAGGCAGGGAAACCTTTCTTTTCAAGAAAAGAGACAGCCTTTGGAATATCCGAAGACGCCAAAGCCAGAACAAAACCTATGCCCATATTATAAGTATTAAACATGAGTTTCCTGATATCAGGATCAGTGCGGAGAATTTCTTCACCAGCTTTTTGGGCGGCTGCACCGGTTAAGGAAACGTCCGGTGATTTAGCCGGTATCGAATCCGCTGATACACCGGTACTTTTAATTCCGTACGCGATCCTTGCGAAAACAGGAGGAACTTCCCAGCCGCCCTTATATCCGGGATTTAAGGGATCCCGGATTACAGCGGCAAGGCGGGGGGCACCGGAGCAAGACGCATCGTTATAAAACATCCTTGGTACATTTTCATAAAATCCGCCACCCGTTATGTTGGCCATGCCCAGAATTTCGACTTCTTTCATGAGTTCCAGTACTGGTTTAACGTAAAGCCTTGTAGGTTCCAGGAAAACCCGGCCTATAGGCGTACCGCTGAAGTTTTCATTCAGGTCGGGAATTATTTTACGTATCAGGCTGAATCCGTTGGAATGAATACCTGATGAGGCGATACCTAGGATCGAGTGTCCTTCCACAATCCTGCTTCCGTTAATTATTTTTTTGCGGTCTGCAATACCTACCGCGAAACCTGCAATGTCGTATTTTCCAGCTTCATAAAAACCCGGCATCTCGGCTGTTTCGCCGCCGAGTAGTACCGTTCCTGTTTCCCGGCAGCCTGTGGCAATGCCTTTAACAATTTCGGCGGCTATGTCTGCATTTAGCTTTCCACAGGCCAAATAATCCAAAAAGAAAAGCGGCCGGGCACCGTGGCAGAGTATGTCATTTAAGCACATTGCTACACAGTCAATTCCTACTGTATCATACTTCTCCATCCTGAAAGCGATATCAAGCTTTGTTCCAACTCCGTCGGTTCCCGAAACCAGTACCGGTTCTTCCATCGGCAAAATTTCCGTACCATTTGCAATATTAAGGAATTCTTTTAGTGAAAACATTCCGGCAAAACTGCCTATACCGTTCAGTACAGCACTGTTTGAAGTGGACTCTGCCATAGCCAAGTATTTTTCAACTGCGCGGTAGCCTTCTTGAATATTGACACCCGCCTCTTTATAGTCCATAAAAACCCCTCATGAATTATTCCAGCAATGCTACCGTTTTTTCAATTAAATCAATTGCATCTTCATAGTCGTATATTAATATACTATCAGATATATTCCGGATGGTAACGGCAATTGTTCCGGGCAGATCCATAGATCGTAAATTATCTATTGACTTATTGATTACTCCCGCATCCATATTGTCAAGCGCTTCTTTTAATTTCAAAAGCTCCGAATTTATTGATTTATTGTCAAAATATTTATCCCCGCCGCCTATTTCCAGTTCTGATAATGCATCTTTTATATTTTTAAGCAACATTTCCAAATCCAGCAAAAACCTGCCTATGTGAGAATTAATAAAATCAAGGTCATTCTGCGTACCCGATGCCTCAAGAGCTTTTGCAGCGGCTGATAACCCTTCCGCACCGATATTTGCCAAAGCACTTTTTAAGGCATGTACGTGTATTGTAAATAGCTGCAGGTCTCCTGTTCCCAGACTGCTCTTGATATCTTTGATCTTTTTCATCCCATCGTCAAGGAATATGGCAAGAGTTTCCAGATAAGCTCTGATTGTACCCCCGGAGAATATGATACCTCTTTTTGTATCTATTCCATCAATTGCAACTTCTTCTTTTTCACCTCTCTCCTTTACTTTCTTGTTTTCAGTTTTTTCTCCCGTCATATTTTTTTGTTTTTCATGAGGTATCCACTTTTCCAGTACAGAATTCAGTCTGACAGTATCAATTGGTTTTGACAAAAAATCGTTAAAGCCACTTTTTAAAAAAACATCTCTTGCTCCGGAAATGGCGTTAGCCGTTAATACTATGATCGGTACATTTTTATAATAGGGATCTCCGTCATTCAGAGCTCTTATATGTGATGTTGCCGTAATTCCGTCCATTTCGGGCATTTTATGATCCATAAGAATTAAATCATAGCGGGTGGTTTTAACCGCTTCTATGGCCTCCTTCCCGCTTTTACACAAACTAACCTGCATCATATACGGCAGCATCAATCCTTCAGCCACTTTTAAATTTGTATAAATATCATCAACTATCAAAACCCTGGCGGATGGAGCTATAAATCTTACAATATGTTCATCGAACTCATTATAATTAAAATGATCCGATATACCGTTATAGACATTTGCAATGGAAATTGAATACACAGGCATGGCAAGAATACTAAGGTTTTTGTTCGGAATGGATTCGCCAAACTCTGAAAGAATAACAATTTTTGCATTTTTTGCAAATTCATTTATAATATTTCTGTTCTTTTCCATAAGATTATATGAAATAAATAAAAACGAGTATGACCAGTTTGATAATTTATCGCGGAATTCTGCATCATTTGATACAAGATCACCTCTTACACCCAGATTTTCTATTGTAGTCAATATTGAATTGGCATAAATTTCCCGCCTCTCATATACAATTGAACTCTTTTCTTCCGGATTAATAACGGCAGTCAATACACTGCGGGAACGTATTTTTTGCGGGAGTGTAATTGTAAAAATACTGCCTTTCCCGTATTCAGAACAAACACTTATGTCGCCACCCATCGCCCTGGCGATGTTCCATGATATTGCAAGACCAAGTCCCACCCCCTCAATACCACGGTTGCTCTCCATGTCAAATTGGGCATAATCAACAAACAGACCCTTAATATCTTCCTTTTTTATGCCCTTGCCGCTGTCCATTACTTCCATTCTAAGACTAATTATATCATCGTCCACAATTTCCCCATCGACAGTAAGGGACACAAAACCTTTTTCAGTATATTTTACGGCATTGTTCATTATATTTAGCAAAATTTGCCGTATTCTTGTTTCATCACCGATCAGCGCATCAGGAATATTACAGTTAACATTAACTGCAAACCGGATTTGAGAATCTATTAACCTCATTCTTATTATGCTTATTACATCATTAATCAATGAGGAAAAAAAATAATCTCCCGAAAGGATTTCCAGTTTTCCCATTTCAATTTTTGAAAAATCCAGGATATCATTGATTATGGTTAAAAGATGTGTACCCGCCTGCTTGACTGTAAAAAAATGTTTTTGCGCAACATCAAGTTTTTTCTCCCGCAGGGCAAGTTCTGTCATCCCGATTATGGCATTCATGGGGGTGCGTATTTCATGGCTCATTTTTGCAAGAAAGTTGCTTTTTGCCCTGGATGCCTCCTGGGCTGCTTCTTCCGCAGCTTTATAATCTGTAATATCCCTCCCAATTCCCAACAAACCTATTATTTTACCATTTTGTACCAAAGGTGTTTTAGTTGTTTTAAAAAGAAAATTTTGATTATCATGACGGCAGACAATTTCTTCCACTGTAATTGGTCTTTTTTCCTCCATTACCTTTATATTGGTATCCATAAAGCCTTTGGACATAAGCGAATCTTTAACCCTTGAATAAATTTCAATATCAGTTTTGCCTATTATCTGCGACTCCTTAAATCCGGTGAAGTTTTCATAACTCCGGTTACAGTTAATAAAACGGCAATTGGTATCCATGCAATACACCAAATCAGGTATGGTATTGTAAATGGTAGAAAGAGTTATTGCCTGATTTTCAAAATGTTTCTTTAGACCTGCAATTCTCATAAATAAAAACAAAACAATTATAAAAACAAAGGAAAGAATAATTGCAAATGTCCTTATATAAATGAAACGCATTTCTGCCATTGTCCAGGAAAAATCGTAAATTCGGCTTCTCCAATCCTCGGCAATTTTGCCGGAATTCACCAGGAATTGAGCTTTTTTAAAAATTGAACACAAAATTTCTTCGTTTTTGTTAAATCCGAAATATGATTCTTCCAGAGGCATATCGAAACGGATATTTACCTTATAATATAGCTTTTCATGATAGTTTCTCAATGCAAGAAGGGTATTTTCCGATGTCATGTACAGATCAATTTCTCCCTTCTCCAGTGCATTTAATCCCTCTTCCCGTGAATCATAGTATTTTAAATCGTAACTATCCGGAAAATATAATCTATATACTTCTTCGTAGGCAGATTGTCTGCCAACGCCTGTGGCTGCCCGGGCCGCCTGGAACATCTTTAAATACGGATAATCATTTTTTGACAAAAGGACATAACCGGAACTTAAATAACATTCGGACCACAAATATTTATCTTTCCGTTCTTCGGTATACAGTAATTCAGAAACCAGAACAATCTCACCGGAATTTAGTTTTTCAAGTATTGTACCCCATAATGTATCCTTATCTGTTGCAGTTTCAAAAATAATACCTGTCAAGCTGCTAATCTCTGACAGAATATCAGGAGCAATTCCCTGATATTTATTTTCTGCCTCATTATAAAAACACATTGGATAATTATCAGATTCCAATGCTATCGGAACTCTGGTTCTTCCTGCTTTTAATGTATCAATATATGCCTTCTCTTCATCATTTAACATTTTATTAAAAACATATTTGGTATATCCATAACTGCTTTCATTATATAATTCCTGGAATATGTTGTTTCCACCTGCTTCAATATATTTATTTATTACAGAGATTACAGGTTCCAGATCCGGGTTTATGGTTGCAATGGAAATCGTAGTATGTATATTTGGAAATACTTCTTTATATCTTATAAAATCATATTCTGCAAAGGTATATGATTCACTTAAATCCGCTAAAAATGCATCAATGATGCCTTCTTTCAGCATCTGAGCTGCATCAGCATGGTTTTTCACCAATACTTCCGAAAAATTCAACGCAGGAAAAATACGATGAATGGTCCGGGCAATAATTGTATCCTCATAGAAACCGATTTTTAAGCCATCAAGATCTGAATCTTTATTGATATTGCTAAAATTTTCATGTGTGAAAAGACCAATGGAACGTTCGGCGACAGGATGTGTTATGAAATAATTCTTCATAAGTTCGGGTGTAGAGGATAATTCGTACGAAAAATCAATAATTTTATTGTCAAGATTTTCCCTTATTACATCCCAGGTATTTACATCTTCAATGAAAGGTATACCGAAAAGATCCGACAACAATTTGCAGAGAAAAGATGAAAAACCTGCGGATCTTCCGTCCGGCAAGACAAAACTCTCTGTTGAAGGTTTAATCCCTAAAGAAAATGTTCGCCCCGCCTTTTTTAAGGCTTCAATTGCGTTAATTTCTTCATCAGTAATATCTGGAATCTCCCTATAGGATTTTATTGCATTAATGTCGAACAAGACTTTTTTTTGATTAATGGAACAGCTCACAGCACCAAAAAGCAGACTCAAACAGGTAATAAAAATAATTATTGATCCTATTCTTACATTCATGATATTTCATCCGGATATTTTTTTATTATGGCTCATACTGGTTTTTCTGATTTATTTTCTTCTATGCTGTACATTGTTTTTCTCCATGCACAATTTTTTCAATTATTCCAATGGCATCCCCGTACTCGCAGACCAGTATCTTGTCGGAAATGTTCTGAATGGCATCAGCTATGTTTTCAGACAGGTTCATTATTCGTAAATTATCAATTGTACGATTAATTATTCCGGCATCCAGTTTATTAAGCGCGTCTTTTAATTTTAATAGCTCATGGATAATTATTTCATTGTTTTTATCTTCTACGGTAATTTTTTTCTGTTTTGCTAATACGCTATTTATATTTTCCAACAGTAATTCCAGATCCGACAAAAACCTGCCTATGTGTAAATCAATAGAACCAAAATCATTCTGTTCGCCTGCCACCTCCAGAGTCCTTGCCGCAGATGACATTTCTCCGGCGCCAATGTTTGCCAGAGCGCTTTTTAATGCATGGATATATATTGTAAAAAGCGGCAGATCACTTGCACCAAGGCTGCTCTTGATATCTTTGATTTTTTTTAGGCCGTCAGCATGGAATATTGAAAGTGTTTCCAAATAAGATTCTATTGTTCCTCCCGAAATAAGGATACCCTTCCTGGTATCTATTCCTTCAATTATCACTTCATCATCGGTTTCTTTATCACGCACAACCCGAATATCAATATTTTCCCCCATAACATTTTTCTGCTTATCACGCGGAATCCATTTTTCCAGCATGGAATTTAATTTGACAGTATCAATCGGTTTAGAAAGAAAGTCGTTAAAACCATTATTTAAAAACATTTCTCTTGTACCGGCGACTGCATTGGCGGTTAAAACAATAATTGGTACATTTTTATAATACGGATCCATATCGTTAAGAGTTCTTATGTACAGTGTTGCCATTATACCGTCCATTTCGGGCATTTTATGATCCATGAAAATAATGTCGAAACGGGTAGCTTTTACAGCTTCAATTGCTTCTTTTCCACTTTTACATAAACTCACCTGCATCTTATAGGGCAGCATCAGACCTTCGGCAACCTTTAAATTGGTATTGATATCATCCACAATAAGGATCTTTGCAGAAGGGGCAATAAACCTTACAATATGTTCATCATTTTCACTGTAACCAAAACTATCGGTTATTCCGTTAAATACGTTGGCAATGGAAATGGAATACACGGGCATGGCAAGGACACTTAGCTTTTTATCGGGAATGGATTCACCAAATTCCGCAAGGACAACAATTTTCGCATTTGCCCCAAATTCTGCTATAGCATTCCTGTTCATCTCAAGCAAATTATATGAAATGAAAACAAAAGAGTCCGGATAATTATACATACTGTCGCGGAATTCCACATCATTTGAAACCAGAGAACATTTAACACCCAGATTTTCAATTGTATCCATTATTGAATTTGCGTATATTTCCCGCCTTTCATAGACAATGGCCCTTTTTTCGGCGATGTTTTCTACAACCGCCAATACTTCATGGGAAGATAATCTTTGAGGCAGTGTAATGGTAAATGTGCTGCCTCTTCCATACTCCGAATAAACATTTATATCACCGCCCATTGCCTTGATAATATTCCACGATATCGCAAGACCAAGCCCTACCCCTTCAATACCCCTGTTCCCTTCCATATCAAATTGGGTATATTCGCCAAATAGATTTTTTATGTCTTCCTGTTTAATACCTCTGCCGCTGTCCATCACTTCCAGATTCAGATTAAAAACATCTTCCGCTATCATTTCTCCGTTGACAGTAAAGGACACAAAACCTTTTTCTGTGTATTTGACGGCGTTGTTAAGAATATTTAACAAAACCTGCCGGATTCTTGTTTCATCTCCAATCAGCGCATCCGGTATTTTACTGTCAACAAATACAGCAAACCTTATTTGTGAATCAATAACCCTCATCCTGATTATGCTTATTACATCATTAATCAGGGACGAGAATGAATAATCATCCGGAAGGATTTCCAGCTTCCCCATTTCAATTTTTGAAAAATCAAGAATATCGTTAATGATGGATAAAAGGTGGGCACCTGCCTGTTTAACGGTGAGAATATGCTTATGGGCTGCGTTCAGTTCTTTTGTCCGCAGCGCAAGCTCTGTCATGCCGATTATCGCATTCATTGGCGTACGAATCTCATGGCTCATCTTGGCAAGGAAGTTGCTTTTTGCCCTTGAAGCTTCCTGCGCCGCTTTTTCGGCTTCTTTGTACTTGGTTATGTCCCTGTTCAGTCCAAGCAGGCCGGAAACTTTACCGTCGTTAATCAGGGGAACTTTAACAATTTCAAAAAGCCTTCTGGACAGATCGGGATATATCAACCACCCCTCGCCCTTGACTATTGTACGCTCCTTGATTACTTTCCTGTCCATGGCCATTAATTTATAGGCCATTATCATGTCGGCAGTATAAGCTTCACTTGGAGTCTTGCCTATTATTTCTGATTCGGGATGGCCAATAAATTCTTCAAAACTGTCATTACAGCTTACATATTTTCCGTTTACATCTTTGCTATATACCAAATCAGGCAATGACTTATAGATTGTTGAAAGAGTTATCATTTGTTCCCGGTAAAGTTCCCTTGTTCTATTGTTTTTTAAATATAAAACGACCATTATTATAAGCAGGAACAGAAGTACTGAAGCGGATACAGACAGATAAAGAGAGCGTTCGTTGGCCATTTTCCTTGAGTAGTCATAAGTACGGCTTATCCAATTTTTTTCAATTCTGGCGGCATCGGTAAATAGCTGCGCCTTTTTGATTATTGAACACAGCAATTCATCGTTTTTATTAAATCCAAAAAACGATTCTTCAATTGGTGAGTTAAAAAGAACATTGACTTTATATCCGGGTCTTTCACGGTAATTTGTCAAACCAAGAAGGGTGTGTTCGGAAGCCATCCATAAATCAATCTCACCCTTTTCAAGGGCATCCAGCAATTCATCATATAAATCATAGTATTTGACATTATTATTATTGGGAAACCACCTGTGGTAAAGATCTTTATAGGCTGATTGATTCCCCAACCCCACGGTTGAACGTACTACCTGAAACATTTCCAGATAAGGGTAATCCATTTTTGAAATTAGCGCATAATGGGAAGAAGCATAAGGAAGGGACCAGATAAAATCTTTTTCATGTTCATCGGAATAAAGCAATTGCGTAATTAAGGATACCTTGCCTGTTCTGAGCATTTCGATCATTAAAGGCCATGATGTGTTCCTATCAGTCGCCACCTGAAATTTTATTCCGGTTAAATTGCTGATTTCCTTCAGAACATCAAGGGCGATTCCCTGAAATTCATTTTCCGCTTCATTGTAAAAACCAACCGGATAATTATCATATTCCGCAGCTATAAGAACCGTGGCATCATCTGCGGTTATTTCTTCCAAATAGCCTCTTTCTTCATCGGTTAATGTAACGCTAAATGTATATTTTGCATATTGGTACATGCTTTCCCTGTATAAATTGTATAGCTTATCCACTCCCCCGGCGGTAATATATTTATTCATTACCGAAATAACACTCTCAAACTCGGGGTGGCTGGTAGTTAACGAGACAGAGGTATAGGCACGCTGAAAAAGTTCTTTTGACTGTATAAAGGCATAATCCTTGAAGGTATAGGACTCGACAGCATCAATGATAAAGGCGTCAATAAGACCGGTCTCAATCATCATTGCCGCGTCAGAAAAATCCTTAAAAAAAACAATTTCAAAATCAAGTTCAGGATAGGCATCAATTACAAATTGAGCGGTGATAGTGCCGTTAAAAAACCCCACCTTTAAGCCGTTTATGTCGACTTCTGTTTCTATCTCGGGAGAATTTATATTGGTAAAAACTCCCAATGAACGTTCAGCAATTGGATGCGACATAAAGTAATAAACCATTCGATCGGGCGTTTGGGTGAGCTCACCGGTAAAATCAATGGTTTTATTATCAATCCCTGTTTTAAGGGAATCCCAGGTATGGAATTCCTGAACAAAAGGTATGCCGAAAAGATCCGAAAGCAGTTCACAGAACATAATCGCAAAACCGGCGCAGTCACCGTCCGGTAAAATATATGCTTCGGTTGTAGGCAGGGTTCCGAATGAAAAACTCCGGTTTGAGGACTTAAGTGCTTCGATCGCTTCTATTTCTTCATTTGTTACGCCAGGAATATCCCTGTAGGTTTTTACAGAATAAATATCAAAAGAGGGCCTTTTTGACTCTATGGAACAGCCTGCAAGACCACAAATAACGGCGCACAAAACCAGAACTTGAGAAGTTGTCTGCTTTGGCCTCATTACCATGTAATCCTCTTACCCACCTATTAGAATATATACTAAATTAACTGCCTGAACAAGTAATCTTTAATGGTCAGTTAACGAATATCATGTTTTAATATATAATGGAGACAATATAAGTATGGAGGTTTTTTATGGCTCAAAATGAAAGTCTGAGGCCCCGAAGCCGGCCGCCTCTACACCACTGGATTCCCCTTAGTATTCAGCATGTTTTCGCCATGTTCGGAGCAACAATCCTGGTTCCCATCCTTACGGGACTTAATCCGGCTACAGCACTTTTTACCGCGGGAACAGGCACTCTTATCTATATACTCCTTACTGGAGCGAAGGTTCCGGCTTTTTTGGGCTCTTCCTTCGCTTTTATCGTACCTCTTATCACTATATCCCAGGCGTATGGTGTACCTTATGCCATGGGCGGGGCTGTGGTAGCAGGACTATTCTACTGTGTCGTTGGATTAATAATTAAATTCGCCGGAACTACCTGGCTGGACAAGGCTTTGCCCCCTGTGGTTATAGGCTCTGTTATTGTTGTTATCGGTCTGAATTTGGCTCCCACGGCAATGAGTATGGCAATGAACGACGCAAACGGGGATTATAGCCTTGTATACCTTTCAATCGCAGCAGTTACCCTGGGTATTACCGTAGCGTCAAATATCTTTCTAAAAGGTTTCTTTAGTACCATTCCGATCCTGATAGGCCTTATAGCAGGATATCTCTTTACCTTGATAATGGGCATATTCTTCCCCGCCTTTAGTATTATCAACTTTCAGGTAATTAAGGACGCTCCCTGGTTCGGCCTCCCCTCCTTTCAAATTCCGCGTTTTAATTTAATCGCAATACTTACATTTGTCATTGTCTCCCTGGCAACCATCTGTGAGCACCTGGGAGATACTCTTGTTACAAGCAAAGTGGTAGGCCAGGATTTTTATAAAAACCCGGGTCTTCACAGAACCTTAGTCGGTGATGGGCTTGCCACATCATGGGCTGCCCTTTGGGGCGGTCCTCCGAATACAACCTACGGGGAAAACATAGGAGTAATGGCCATAACCAGGGTTTATTCTGTTTGGGTAATAGGCGGCGCGGCGGTTATTGCTGTATTTCTTTCATTATTCAGGAAGTTTGGTGCTCTTATTCAAACCATTCCCAGCCCGGTTCTTGGAGGCATATCCATGCTTCTTTTCGGTATAATTGCCGCCTCCGGGCTAAGAACAATCGTGGAAAGCGGAGTTGATTATAAAGATAAACGAAACCTGACCATTTCTTCGGTTATCCTTGTAATTGGTATTGGAGGCGGCAAATTGGCATTTGCCATTACAAAAGGAGTGGAATTCCAGCTTGCCGGAGTTGCTCTGGCTACAGTGGTTGGAATAATACTTAATCTCCTGTTTCCTCCAAACAGAGGGACTATTTTGGACTCGCTGGAGCGAACCAGGTAAGAAATTTTAAAAAAAATCCCGAAATTCCAAAGCATATTCCACCCCCGTGCAGTATATAGGTAAAAGAACAGGGGGAGCTTATGAACAGGAAAACAACCGGTATTATTGTTTTTCCGGCAATCCTAATCCTTGCAGGATGCAGTGCTTTTGGGTCTGCTGCCGAAAAAGAAGCCAAAACGCAGGTTATTTTAACAGCGGCGGTATGGAATGTGCAGGCGCTTTTTGACGGCAAAGAAACCGGAAATGAATACGGAGAATATCTGGAATCGGCGGGATGGACGGCTGAAAAATATAAAGCCAGAATAACAGCCTTATCCCAGGCAATTTCACAGATGGTCTGGGAAGATTCCGCCTCAACGGTACATCTTCCCGGCTTAATAGGTTTTGTAGAAGTGGAAAACATCAAGGTTTTGGAAGACCTTGCCGCCGGCGTTCTTTCAAAACATGGATATTTCTGGACTGCTTTTGCCAACAATCCCGGCTCATCATTGGGAGTCGGAGTCTTAAGCCGTTTCCCGATAAAAGAGATCAGGGCGCATTCCATTACATCCGGAAAGGAAACTTCTCCAAGGCCTGTCCTTGAAGTAATGATTGAGCCGGAAGGGAAACCAATGGTTTTTATGATCTGCCACTGGAAATCGAAACTGGGAGGCGATGATCCTACCGAGCTAAACAGAAGGGCATCCGCAAAGGTTGTGCAAAGGCGGCTTCGGGAACTCAAAGAAAACAATGCAGAAACACCGGTTATTGTTATGGGGGATCTAAACGAAAACCACGATGAATTTTCCCGCCGCTGGACCTTAAGCGCCTTGCTGCCGGACAATCCCGAGGCAGCGGCAATAGCAGCAGGGAAAGGGACTCTGGAAGATTTCCTTATTCTGAGCGGAGAAAAACCGCCCCAAAACAGCTTCTTCCCTGAAAATGTTCTGCCGCTTTATTCACCATGGGAAAGAGAGCTTGTAGGGGGATCCTATTATTACAGGGATGAATGGGAAACCATCGATCATTGTCTGCTCTCTGACAGGTCATTTTACGGCCCCGGATGGATCTACAACGGCTGCAAGGTTTTGAACCATCCTCCATTCACAACACCGGACGGCATTCCAAATGTCTACATTCCCCGGAACGGTATGGGCTTAAGTGATCATCTTCCGCTGCTGCTCTGTTTTAATTACAGTGATCAATAGACTTGTTAGACAACCTGGTTGATTATTGTGGCTAAAAGCCGGCACAAGTCTTGCATATAAACCCGTCCTTACCCGGATTAATTACGTCTGAAAATGCGAAAACCGGATTTGGAAGCCTTAAGGCCGGAATTCTCCTTTGGATAGATAGTTCCATCTTTCACATCACAGCTAATATTCCGGAAAAGATCTTCGGTTAATTTCCCATACTCAAAAAAGTTTTTATTGCGAAAACCGGGATTGTTTTTTGCCGTATCATCATCGACCATATGAGGCTCAATGGCAAAAAAACCTGAATAACCAATGGATAATGCATCAGTAAGAATTGCCTTTAATTTATGATCACCTTCTCCCGGGTAAAAACAGGTTTCTCTGCCGGTAATGGGATCCCTTGAGCAGTCTTTTATGCGTATATGAACCACATGTTCCTTAAGATTATTCCAGATTTCCATATAGTTCTGAGAGGGATACGGAAAGGTTTTATTGTAGTCCAGACTGAGGTTGGGCTCGCTTGTATCAAAAACCAGCTTTAGTCCGGGAACATTGTCAAGCAGTTTTAAGGTATGTTCCCAGCTTAAGCCACCGTATGAAAAATACCCATCCTGTACCGGCGTAAGCCCGGCTTCAAGAAAAGCATCACAAATTTTCCGTAAATGTTCAAAACGTTTTGCTTCTTTCTGATCCGGCTTGGGGCGCCTTTTTTCATCGTAGATTACTGCATAGCTCATGATACTGATTAAAGGAACCTTGAGCCTTTGCATCCGCTTTATTGCCCGCTTGACCACAGTCATGGTGGCTTCAAGATCACTGTCTACCGGTGTACCCCAGTTGCAAATATTGGAACAGAAGCAGCTTATTTTAATGCCGGTTTCTTCAAAAACAGCGCATAATTTATCAAAGGCGGGCTCATTTAAATCATGAATATTTCTGCCATTTATTTTCCTGGCTTCAAGGTATTTCCATCCCAGGGCTTTAATGGCATTGATCTGTCCTTCCAGGTCATAAGCGGCCTCGTCGGCAAAACCGCTTAAATAAAGTTCCCTCATTCTCTGACTTCACGCTCCGTACCTGGACATAAATTCCTGTAAATTATACCCAGGCGCCATTCTGTTTTCACAGTTCAGAGCTCTAAATCTCTGGACTCTATTTTCTTTGCAGCATAGGCGGCGAATTCAGAAATTTTCATTGGCGGAATCTGTCTGCCGTCACGAAGACGTATTGCCACAGTACCATCATTAACCTCACGCTCACCTGCAATTAGCATATAGGGTATTTTGCGATTCTGACAATCCCGAATTTTTGCGTTCATCCGGCTGTCACCCAGCTCCGCAGAAACCCGGAGATCCAGAGATTGAAGTTCCAAAGCAGCTTTTTTCGCGTAATCGTTGAAGTTTTCCGATACCGGGATAACAACCGCCTGCTCCGGGGCTATCCATACCGGGAAAGCCCCGCCGAAATGCTCAATAAGCACCCCGAAGAAACGTTCAAGACTGCCAAGAAGAGCCCTATGTACCATGTAAGGCCTCTTCTGTTTGCCGTCTGCATCCATAAAAGTCATATCGAAGCGTTCGGGCTCGTTAAAGTCGAACTGTATGGTAGTCATCTGCCATTCACGGCCAATGGCATCTTTAATCTTTAGATCTATCTTGGGGCCATAGAACGCGCCGCCCCCTTCATCAATTTCGTAAGCCAGGCCTTCGGCTTCTATGGCTTTGCGAAGGCTTTCAAGGGCTGCATCCCAACGGCTCTGTTCTCCGACTGATTCGGCAGGTTTAGTAGCAAGGTAAGCTTTAATATCCTTAAAGCCAAATGTTTTCCATATCCACAGGCTAAAACGCAGTACTTCCCGGATTTCCCCTTCTATCTGCTCCGGAGTGCAGAATATGTGGGCATCATCCTGGGTAAAACCACGTACTCTAAGAAGACCATGAAGTACCCCGGAACGCTCATAGCGGTAGACAGTACCAAGTTCCGCCCACCGCAGGGGCAGATCCCTGTAGGATCTGCCCTTGTTTTTATAGATTAAAATATGGAAAGGACAATTCATGGGTTTGATAATATAGTCCTGATTATCAATCTGCATGGGATTATACATATTACCCTTGTAGAAACCCAGGTGACCGGAAGTTTCCCAGAGCCAGGACTTGCCAATGTGAGGGGTATATAGAATTTCGTAACCATTCCGGTAATGTTCTTTGCGCCAGAAGTCCTCAACCGCGACTCTTATGCGGCCTCCGTTGGGATGCCAGTATATTAGCCCTGCTCCGGCTTCCTCGTGGGTTGAGAAAAGATCCAGCTCCTTCCCCAGACGCCGGTGATCCCGTTTTTCCACTTCTTCAAGAAAAGCAAGGTAGGCTTTTAGATCCTTTGGGTTCTCCCAGGCAGTACCGTAAATGCGGGTTAACATTGGCTGGTTTTCATCTCCCCGCCAGTAGGCGCCTGCTATGCTCATCAGCTTAAAAGCCCCGGAATGAATCTCCCTGGTATTTTGCACATGGGGCCCGCGGCAGAGATCCGCCCAAAGAACTTTCCCGGACGAGTCACGGTTTTCATAAATGGTGAACGTCTCAATAGCCGTCTGTTTTTGATCCGCCGTATCCTTTACAGCGCCATTCCCGGCGGCCAGTTCATTTATAAGTTCTATTTTAAAAGGCTCATCTGCAAAGCGCTTTAAGGCTTCTTCGCGGCTTGCTTCCACCCGCACAAAATCCTGGCGGCTGTCAAGGATCTTCTTCATCTCCGCTTCAATGGCGGGAAGATCATCTGCGGATAAAGGAGCTTTGCCATCCTCTCCTGCGGGGAACTGAAAATCGTAGTAAAAACCGTTTTCTATGGATGGGCCAATGGCAACCTTGGTTCCGGGGAAAAGGCCGGTAACAGCTTCGGCCATAACATGACTTACCGAATGGCGAATCATTGCCAAACGCTGGTCAGCAAGCGAACTCTTATTAACTTCGGATTTTTCGGATTTGGAATCTGACATTTTGGTACCTCCTGAACCTCAAAATTTACCAGGTAAATTTTGTAATGGCAATTTGCCATGGCAATTTTCCACAGCAGCTTGCCGCGGGGACGGATTATATTCCGCGGTACCACCCCGTTTCGCCGCCCAATGACAGGGGGCGCTCTCATCGCCGCTTACAGGGGCAACCCAAATGCAAAACTGGACTCAATGAGCCCAGACAGAGGGTTCCGGCCCCGAATACCGGAGAAAACCTTTTGCCGGTTTTCCGCTTTCACCGGGGCAGCCGTCTGAAAACAAAATCCAAACATTCAAGCATAAAACAAATTATACCAGCAACCGGATAGAGTAATCAGTCAGGAGGGGTTTTCAGCGTTTCCTGGTCAGCCCTGTTCCAGCCTGAACATTGAAAGTTTCCTTTCCATGTTACCGCAGGGCTTCTCTTTGGCCGGTGTTAACGCATACTCGTCTCTTAAAGCCTTTAATCAAGTATGCCGAAATGCGTAGGGGTTAGTCAAGTCCGGCATGAAATTTGTATCACCGTTAAGTTAAAATGAGCCCTCTTTCAATTCAGCTAAAACAAACCCTCTATCTATTCAGCTAAAATGCTGCCATGCGTTCAGCCCAATATCCTGCCGGCAGGGTTTTCTCCGTCATATAGGCAAATAGCCGGCGGGCATCCTCACGACTAATACTCCGTACCTGGGGATCATTCAGGAATGTACGAAAAGCAGCTTCCGGATCCCGCTCAAGGGCGGCGTCAATAATGCCTTCCTGGTTTTCTACCTGCTGTAAAACAAGACTCCGCAGGGGACGCGGCAGGCCGGCTGTAATAACAGGCTGTATATTGTCCCTGCTGAAAAAAGCGTTGGTTTCCACAACGGCGCCAGAGGGGAAATCGGGCATCTGGGAATGGTTTGGGAGATTCACGTTGGTCACCATGTTCCCCAATCCAAGAAGAGCTTTTATCTGAAGTATGCCTTCTTCGTCTGAATGTTCAGGAACCATTGTTTCCAGTCCGTCCCTAAATGCCTGGCTCTTTTGTTTGAGTTCTTCCCTCTGTTGCATTCGCCATGATACAGGGGTCAGCGAGAACTGCCATGATTTCACCATTTCCGGGTTTCCCAGGTACCAGTAAGAAGGACAGAACTCCGCCATGTGGCGTGCCCCGGCTGCGGCAATGAGTCCGTAACGCCGGAAAAGATCCATCTCTACCCGTCTCCCGGTGCCGAAATAACTGGTAAGCCAGCTCTCTTCTCCCCCTTCATCATAGCCGCTTTCGGCGAACTCCTCGACAAATCGCGCGTAATGGGGAAAGAGGTCAATGTCCCTCCAGGAAGCCTTGTCCATCCAGGTAAAGTGGTTTATTCCCAAAACATTGGTAACGATTTCTTTCCTGTTAATGCTTGCAGCCAGACCGGCACGTACCGCAACCCTGGCCAGCAGTTTCTGGGTATTAAAAACTTCGTGGCAGCAGCCAAAAGCCTTTATATCCGGAAAAACCCGATACAGGGTTCTGGTACAGATGGACATTGGATTGGTATAATTAATTACCCAGACCGTTGGCGCCCATTTCCGGATTGCCCCGGCTATCTCAACATACATTGGAACAGTTCGCAGAGCACGGTTTAATCCGCCAGGCCCCACCGAATCTCCCACCGACTGATAGATGCCGTATTTTTCCGGTGCATGCACATCAATTTCCATATTCTCAAAGCTGCCCGGCAGTATGGAGATAAAAACAAAATCGCTGCCTTCAAGGGCTTTCTCAAGAGAAGGCTCTGTTTTAAATTTCCATTGGCCGGAGCTGGCAGCCATTAGCTTATTACCCATTGCTTCATTGGCCCGGGCTGCCTCCACGTTGATATCATAAAGATATACAAGGCCGGAAATCTCCTTTTCAAAACACAGATCTTTCATTAAGACCCAGGCCCAATCCCGGGAACCGCCTCCGATATAACAGATTTTTAACTCAATTGGATTAGCGTTCATTTTTGCTCCCTTATGTTTATTTCAAATCCACCTTACATCCATTCTATCCCATAGATATTGTTTTACCTTCCCGGTTAGACCTGTATAAGGCATCAATTATCCTGATTGTATTTAGGCCTTTAAGCCTGAAGTAGCAATTCCTTCCACGATATATTTCTGAAAGATAAAAAAAATCACCAGAGAAGGTACTATTGACAAAGTACCCATGGCAAAAATGGATCCCCAGTCTGTCCAGGTGGGATCTGCAAACATGCGCATGGCCAATGATACTGTAAAAGATCTGGTACTGTTCAAATAGAGCAGCGGTCCCAAAAAATCTTCCCAGGTCCAATAAAAACTAAAGATAGTCGAAGTGATTAGCGCCGGTTTAATCAACGGGAAAAGAATTCGGGAATAAATCAAAAATTTGTTACAGCCGTCAAGCATGGCCGATTCATCCAGTTCCATGGGGACACCACGGAAAAACTGTACCATCATAAAAATAAAGAACGCCTGACCTCCCCACTGGGGTACAATAAGGGGAAGAAAGGTATTCACCCAGCCAAGCTTAAAAAAGAGGATGAAGCGCGGAACCATAACCACCTGGTATGGCAGCATGAGAGTCAGGAACATGCAGCTGTACCAAAAGTTTCTGCCCTGAAAACGTACCCGTGTAAAACCGTACGCAGCCAAAGAAGACATCAGTACTGCACCGACTGTAGAAAGCCCTGTAATAATGAGGGAATTTGAATAGAAAGTTGTAAAAGTTGTGGTACCGTTAAAGCGCCAGCCTCTGAAAAAATTCTCCAGGGTAACTTGTTTTGGTATTAATGATATCGTACCGAATATCTCTTTCGTAGGTTTGAATGATCCAAAAGCCATCCATAATAATGGGTAGAGCATAAAAATACCCAGGGCTACTATTACTGTATGGAAAATGACAGCGTTTCGTAGATCAGTAATACGCCGAACCTGGCTTTTGGTCATTTTTTTCTCCGTTTCAAGATTCGTAGTAGACCCATCTGTCAGAAGTCTTAAAGATGAATGCCGTAAAAACAGCTACAATTAATACGAGTACCCATGCCATTGCAGAAGCATATCCCATCTGATGATAGGAAAATGCCCTGAGGTAAAGGTATAAAGCATATACAAGCGTACTGAACTGAGGATCACCTTTGCCCCCCGAAATTACAAAAGCCTGGTTAAATACAGTGAACCCGTTTATTAACTGCATAACAAGGTTAAAGAAAATAATCGGAGTCATTTGAGGCAGAGTTATGCGAAAGAACTGGATTATCCAGCCCGCTCCGTCAATAGAAGCCGCTTCGTAGTAAGTTTTGGGAATCTGCCTTAAGCCGGCAAGGAAAATAAGCATGGAAGAACCGAACTGCCATATGGACAAAAATATAATGACCCATAGGGCAGTACGCGCATTTCCTATCCAGCTGGTCGTACTGTGTATACCCATTGCCTGCAGAAAGGTATTAACCAGACCATCGGCAGAGAACATACGCCTCCAGATAACAGCCACTGCAATGCTGCCGCCCACCAAAGAAGGAAGGTAATAGGCAGCCTGGTAAAATCGTATCATCCTCGATGCCCTTTTAAAAAGTACAGCCAAAAAAAATGCAAAAACCAGCCGCAAAGGAACCGAAATAAAAGCAAAGGTAAAAGTAACTTTTAGGGATTGCCAGAACAGGACATCTTTCCCCATTCGAATAAAATTTTCAATGCCGTTAAATATGGGTGAACTCAGGATGCTGTAATTAGTGAGCGAATAATACATGGACATAAGGATGGGTATTATTGCAAAGGCCAAAAAACCAATGAGCCATGGACTTATAAAAAGATATCCTGCGATATTCTCCTTTAATTGCCTTTTGGGAGAATAGTAAGCTTTCATTGACTCTCCTCTTTAAAAAACAGGAAGCGTGAAATCATGCGATTGACAGCTTCCTGTTTATTTCCAAGTTGAATAAAAAACTATCTGCTCAATACATCATTCGCTGTCCTGACCATCTGGGTCATTGCAGCATCAGCAGAGATCTGGCCGGTAAGGCATTGGAGAAGAATCGCCCTTGTCATGTCCCTTACTTCGTCAACGGAATCCGGAGCAGGAGGATCGATGGGAGATGTAAAGGGCGTTACCCTGTTGATAAAGTCAAACATGTACTTCATGGCAGGATCAACACGGCTGGCCAAATCAGAACGTACATCTGTAGGAGCGGGAATACCGCGTTCTGCCATCAGGATCCGGTTGGCTTCAAGATTGTTAAGGAAGAAGTTTACAAACTTTGCTCCAAGATCCTGGTTCTTTGATGAAGACAGCATTGAGAGAAACTGTGAAGGCTGGAGGTAGGTTCCGTAGGGCGCCTTATTTCCATTAACAGTGGGGCAGATATAGTATTCCAATGGAGTTCCAGCAGCTTCCTGATTGCCTGTGTGTTCGTTACTCCAATGATAGTTGTTCCAGGTTTTACCGTTGGAAAGAGGGTACTCTTCCATGGCTACGGCTATGAAGGCATCTTCCGGATCATAAAGGGCACCGGCAGCTTTCAGCCTGAGCTGCATATCAAGCAATATTTCCTTGACGGCAGCAAGGGCAGCGGCGTTACTGGACCAGCCAAGGGATTTCCCGTTTCCGGAAAACATTGATGTACCGTACTGACGAACAACATGTTCAACAATTTGATCAAACTCGGCGATGGGCATGGTTTGAACCCCGGTATTCCGGAAAACAGTAAGAGCAATCTGTTCGTAGTCTTTCCAGGTCCAATTTGTATCATCAACGGTAACTCCCGCTCTCTGCAATATGGCCGGATCAACTCCAATTCCCCAGGTATTGGTTCCAAGACTCAGAGCAATGAGTTTACCGCCCAGACGGCCCGAATCTACAATATCTTTTGGCCAATTTGAAAGGTTTATACTGCCATTCCTCGCAAACTGATCCATATCAACCAGCAGATTCCTGTTGTTATACATGGTTATAAACGCATAATCCTGTTGCATTACATCAGGAAGGCTGCCTGCCGCAGCCTGGGTATTTAGTTTACTCCAGTATTCATCCCAGTTTGTAGTTTCGGTTTCCACAGTGACACCAGGATTCTGCTGCTCAAAAATTGAAACTACTCGTCTGGTTCTTTCATCCCGGACTGTATTACCCCACCATGCAAAACGGATATAGTTTGTAGAGCTGCCCGGAGCTGCTCTTCTACCTCCGGCAAGCAGAGAAAAGGTAAACACAGTCAGGATAACTAAGCAAAATAAGACTTTCTTCATAAATATCCTCCAAATTTTATATAGTTAATAAACATAAGCAATTAACTAATATTATTATACAATCAAATTTAGATTTGTCAATTAAATTCTTTGTGTTATCCCTGAATGAAGCAGCTTGAATCTGAATTGCTAACAGATTCCTTTGTAGCACCTAATCCGTTTTTAATTATTTCCGGATTCATTGGTATTGTGTGATCGGAAAAGGAAGAAAAAATTTTAAAATAATACAATTTTTCAAAATTCTATTATATACGAAGCGAAATTTTTTCGAAAAAGTATTGACCCTAAAACTCAATTATCTTATCTTTTATATAGAACTGACATTACGCTGGATAGATAAAGCAACTATGTTTATACGATATGCTTTTCACCATGTTAAACCACCCCGGCGTTAGTCAGTCAGCCTCCCGGGTTTCCTCACCTCCTTTTCCCGGGGGGCTTTTTTTATTTCTGAAAAAGCAATAAATTTCTGAGCCCCACGCCGTGTTACATCACTTAACAAACACGCTCAATGTTTCGCGTGCATTACCTGGCGGGGCTTTTTTATTTTTGAAAAAGCAATAAATTTCTGAGCCCCACGCCGTGTAACATTACTTAATAAACACGCTCAATGTTTCGCGTGTATTACCTGGCGGGGCTTTTTTATTTTTGAAAAAGTAAAAGATCTCTGAGCCCCACGCCGCATTAACTGTTAATTCCCTTGATCCTTTCAAGTCTGCCCCGGTAAAAGGTCTGGCTGCCTTTGCGGGAGTTGATTCCATTCTGCATTATTTTCCGGACAACTTCAGCGAACTCCCGAACCGAATTGATGTCCAGCTCGCCTTTGTCGTTCCTGCGAACATATCCGGATGGATATATGGGATCCAAAACCACAAGTCTTTCTCTGGGAAGGATCCGGCCCAAAACCGGGATGCAGCCGAAACGCCCTTCAGAAAAAACTGTAACCATGGGTATAACGGGTATATTTAACTCTGCGGCGACAAGAAAAGCTCCGGGCTTTAATTCCCGGACTTCCTGATTGTAGAGATAACATTCCCCTTCGGGATAAAAATGAAGGAAATGCCTGAAACGGAAAAGTGTTTCTGAAGCTTCAAGTACGCGAAGCAGTCCGGAACGGCCAGGCGGCAGGGGAATACCGCCCAGGAGTCTTGTAAGTGTTCCTACAATCGGCGCTTCCACCGTCTTTTCCATAAGGGTCTGCCAGGTCCGCCTGGGCAGCACTACCCCGCTAATTTTTACAGGATCGAGAAAGGTTGTATGATTTGACACCAGAATGGCGCGCCTTATGCCGCGGAGTTTTCTCCGGTTTTCGTAACTTGTGGAAAACATCACCAGGTTTACAAGCTGGGCAAAAGGCCAGACAAAATAAAAAGTCATCATGGCCGCGGCTCTGAAAGGAAGAGATATATCTGCAAGGGGACGGCCTCGTCTGTACGGCATGAAGAACCTTCAGGAAACCACCCGGTTTTTCCAAAGATAACCCTGACCGGAAATTATCCTGAACCACGACCAAAAGGCCATGTATACAAGATTAAAAAACATTAACGGCCACAGGAAAGAGCGGTACCACGGAATCCTCCTGTCAAGAAAGAGTACCGCCCAGGTAGTTGTATAAAGAATATTTACCCTCAAAAGTTCAATGGTATGTGAACCTCCGTAAAGAAAAGAACGAATCAGCAGCGGGAACGGCAGACACATAAATAAAACTACTGCAAGAGCAATTAAAAAGATGATGAGGTTATTCTTTCCCAAAAAGTCAAAAATATTTTTACCAATTCCTGCCACAGCGGCCCTATAGCCGCGGTACATCCTGCACTGAACCTGATTCCCAAGATCCAGAAACATGGTTTTAAATCCACGGTTCTTTATGTGCCGGGCAATATACATATCTTCACTGGTTTTTTTCTTTACCGCATTAAACCCGCCGATCTTTTTAAACACATCGTGTTTTATCGCCATGAACTGGCCCACCGCAGGGGAAAACAGGCTGTTCCTGGAATAACGGTTCATGCAGAGAGGAAGCAGAAACCCTGTAAGAAAATACATCAGGGGAACGGTAATCTGCTCGCCAAAGGATTCGATTCTCTGACCTACATAACCGGAAATAAAATCAGAACCTGAAGCTTCCATATTGGTTACAGTCCAGGAGACTGAGGTAGGCTGATGGATGGTATCGGCATCGGTAAAAATCAAAATATCCCCATTGGCATATTTTGCAAGCTGATGGAGGGCATAGGGTTTGCCGTACCAATCAGAAGGCAGAGGTAAACCTTTATACACCCTGACCCTTGGATCTTCCCGGGCAATGCGATTCAACGCTTCAAAGGTACCATCGGCAGAATTATCGTCAATCACAAGAATTTCGTAGTTCTCATAATCCTGGGTTCTCAGGGAATTCAGGCATTGGTCAATGTTCTCTTCCTCGTCGCGCATGGGAACAAGAATGGAAACAAGGGGGCCTTTTTTCAGTTCCGCCCTGACCGTATTGCGCTTCATTTCTATAATATTGATAAAAGCCAGAACAAAAAAGTAAAATCCCAAAAAATTCAAAATGGGGAAATACCAGTTTTTGGCTATGTTAAAAATAATTTGCATATTTATTACCTAAAGACCTGCTAGCAGTTTTTTTACATACTTGTTGTCAGGATACACTTCAAGGGATTTTAAAAACCAGACTCTGGCATCTCCGCTGTTTTTCTGCAGATTATATGCGTATCCAATGGACGAATATACATTAAAGCGATCATCCTTGTGGAGCCGGATGTCGTAATCCGCTATTATGTCTTCCAGCATCCTGATGCCTCTTCTGTAATTGTGAAAAGGAGTAGGTGCATAAACATAACGAGCCGCAATCATGAACTGGGCTGCCGTATTGCCCGGATCCAGACTCAGTGCGCTTTTTGAATATTTTTCAACCTTGGGTCCGTTGGCCATGACAAAGGCTGTGGAACGTACAGTACAAAGCTGGGAAATATTTTCCGCCAGCATCTGCCACCCTTCCGGGGTAGGTTTTTTGTCCAGCGATTCCTGGGCATAGTTGAGGCCCCTTTCAAAAAAGCCTCCTGCTTCTTCTTTTTTTTCCTCATACAAGAGAGAACGGCCCATCATATATTCACAGCGGGAAAGCATGACAGAAAGTTCAGCGCCGGAAAATTCATTCCGGGCCTTTTCCTTTGCATTGTTATAATAATTGGCAATCTCGCGGCTGGATAGGTTCTGGCTGTATACAGCGTCTCTGAGCAGAGTAAACCATTCGGGAAGTTCTTCCCCCTTGAGGCAGGGAACAGTACAGAGTATCGCAATAAAAAGACAAATATATATTTTTGGCATTTCTAAACCCTGATATTTTTACCAATTTAAAAATAAACAAGATATGCCATTTAGTCAATTGGTTAAAAAATGCTATACTGTTTACATGAAATCCCTTTTGGCCTGGTTCTGCTCCAATATTTCAATCTTTATCTCCGCCGCAATCCTGATTGGGTCGGCTGCTCTATGTTCAGGATGTTATACCTTAAAACAGGGTACAACAATGCTTGGCTACCTGAACCGGGCAATTCCGCTGGAAGAACTGGCCCAAAGGGAAGAATATTCCGGAGAGGATCAGCTCTTCGTCCAAAGGGTAAAAGACATACGCCGTTTTGCCGCAGAAGAGCTGGGCCTAAAAGAAAGCAAAAACTATACCCGTTATGTTGAACTGGATCGGGATTACCTTGCCGCAGTTGTTTCAGCCTGCGCAAAAGATTCCTTTACCCGTCATGAGTGGTGGTTTCCTGTGGTGGGTAAACTACCCTACAAAGGCTTTTTTAATGTTGAGGATGCCCGGAAAGAACGGACAAAGCTGGAAAAAAAGGATCTGGATGTCTGGATTCGTGGTGTAGATGCTTTCAGCACTCTGGGCTGGTTTAAAGATCCCCTTTACTCCTATATGAAAAACTATACGGATCGGGATTTGGCAGAACTTATTATACACGAACTCCTCCATTCAACGGTATTCCTCAAAAACCATTCCCAATTTAATGAACAGCTGGCGGAATTCGTGGGCAGCGAAGGCGCTAGACTTTATACAGGAACCCCGGATGAAGATAAAACAGACAGTACCGCCTATATAGCTTTTATCCGCACCCTAATTGCAGAATTGGACGAAATATACAAAAGTGAGATATCACGGGAAGAAAAGCTAAAACTTAAGGATGAGATAATCGAAACTGCCAAAACCAGATTTGATGAAGAATATGACACCCTTTTTAATACTGATAATTACCGGGGTTTCAGCAAAATGTCCATAAATAACGCCTATCTTGAGCTTTACAGGCTATATTACGAGGAAGATCATTATTTTAGGAACCTTTACGAAAAATCAGGGAGAGATCTTCCCAAATTAATCGCTGCCGCGAAGACAATCAAAGCAAAGGGGAATCCCAAAGAAGAACTGGAGAATGCGCTGAAATTTTAGTTTTTATTAATATTTTATATATGCGAGATATATTATTTTCTTTTATTAATTGATATGTTAATATAAAATTGCGGGAAGACCACCCTGTTATACCGTTAATAACGGGCAAACTCAGTGTTTCAGAGGCCGGCCAATGGATGAACTTTCAGGAACCAAAGAACTAATCTTTGATGCATTTATAGAAATGACCAGCTCTTTGGGCTTTGAAAACGTTAGTATGCGCAATATTGCCGATAAGGTTGGAATTAGGGTTGCCTCAATATACAATCATTATGAATCCAAGGCAAAGATACTGGAGTATGCGTATAATTATTATTCAAAACAGCAATGTGACAACCGAAAACCCCTGGATGAAATAAAAAAACTAATTGAGACATTAAGTGCGGAGGAAATTCTCACTTTTTTAACCCATTCATTAGAAACTGATGATCCAAAAAAACATGTTCGTATGGGCTTTATCAGAAAAATTATCTACATGAGGCTGTTTCAGGATCAGGTTGCCAATGCGATATTTGAAGAATCGAACAGCAACAATGCAGAATATGTAATATATGCATTAAAACACGGGATTGAGACGGGGAGAATAGAAAGCAGCTTTGACCTGGAAATCTTTGCTGATTTGCTAATATGTTCCCAGCAAGCCATGGGAATAAAGACATTTGCCGACCCGTCCTGTACTGCTGTTCAGCTTAAGCAGCAAAAACGAATCATAGCGCTGATGGCGCGGCTCCTTTCATCTGCAATGAAATAACCGAATTTAATATTGTCTATAATGTCCATTAAATGGATAATGAGCCTATCATGGTCAGACGAGTCTATGTAGAAAAAAAAGATGGCTTCGATGTTGAAGCCCGGCGGTTAAAAACAGAGTTGTCGGATTTTCTTGGCGGGAAGTTCCCTGAACTTGCAGAAATAAAAAATCTGAGAATATTGCGACGTTATGATGCAGACCATCTTAACGAGGAAGAATTTAACCGGGTCACAGCTTTGGTTTTTTCAGAACCATGGTGCGATAATATATTTCCTGGCGCAGAACCTCCAATAAGGGAAAACGATCGCTTTTTCGGGATCGAGTATACGCCAGGACAATACGATCAGCGCTCAGATTCGGCAGAACAGTGCGCAGAACTTGTTATTGGTGTAAAACCAATAATTAAAACTGCCAGTATTTTTATTTTTGAAGGTTCTGCCAAACCCATCTCTCCCCGGACTCTTGAGGGAATAAAAAAATTTCTAATCAACCCTGTAAATTCCAGGGAGACTTCCAATTCATTGCCTTTATCGCTTGAAGAGGTCCAATCCGATCCAGACGATGTACCCATCCTTGCAGGTTTTATTGAGTTAAATGAAGGCGCCCTTAAAAAACTGGCAGAAAAGTACGGCATTACAATGTCAGAAGAAGATCTCGTTTTATGCAGGGACTGGTTCTCCCGGGAACACCGGGATCCAACATTAACGGAAATAAAGGTGTTGGATGTCTACTGGTCCGATCACTGCCGGCACAGTACCTTTAATACGGCTCTGGAAGAAATCGGGATTTCAGGTGAAGACATAGCGGAGAAGACATCCATTAATAAGGCCCTGGAACTATATGAGAAAACCAGGCTGGAAGTCTACGGGGATAATGCAGCAAACCCTAAACGTTCCCTAATGGACATGGCAACCATCGGGGCAAAGGCGCTGAAGAAAAGAGGTCTTCTTCCGGATCTGGACGAGTCACCTGAGGTAAATGCCTGTACAATAAAGGTAAAGGCTGAATTCTCGATTGGAAGTCCCAGCGGAATATCCGGCGGTGATTCCAATGCCAATTCCAATTACAATACCACTGTTGCTTCAGAACCCTGGCTGCTCCTCTTCAAAAATGAAACTCACAACCATCCAACAGAAATAGAGCCTTTCGGCGGAGCCGCCACCTGCCTTGGAGGCGGAATCAGGGATCCTCTATCCGGCCGGGCCATTGTACATCAGGCAATGCGTATAACGGGAGGAGGCGATCCCAGGGCAGGTTTTAATGAAACCATTCCCGGGAAGCTGCCCCAGATCAAGATCGCTCACGAGGCAGCCTCCGGCTATTCATCCTACGGCAACCAGATTGGGCTTGCAGCCGGACAGGTGACTGAATTCTACCACCCTGGTTTTCTCGCGAAACGAATGGAACTGGGAGCTTTAATCGGAGCGGTACCGGAAGACTGGGTTTGCAGGGAGGAACCGGTTCCGGGAGATGTGGTGATTCTGGTCGGAGGCAAAACCGGAAGGGACGGCATCGGAGGCGCTACAAGTTCCTCAAAGATTCATTCGGAGGAATCTGCGGAAAATGCAAGAGCCGAAGTACAGAAAGGAAACGCCGTGGAAGAAAGAAAGATTCTGCGTCTTTTCCAAAAAGCCGGAATAAGCCGCCTGATTAAACGCTGCAATGACTTTGGCGCGGGAGGTGTTTCCGTGGCAGTCGGTGAGCTGGCGCCGGGGCTGGACATCAACCTGGATGCAGTACCGGTAAAATACCCCGGCCTGGACGGAACAGAGCTGGCAATATCAGAATCCCAGGAAAGAATGGCAGTGGTTACTTCCGCCGGTGACTCAGAAACTTTTATAAAAGCAGCGTCGGATGAGAATCTGGAAGCCGTAATTATAGCTCAGGTTACCAAAGGTAACCAGGTTTCTGCAGCAGATGATGTTCCCGAAGACGTGAACAATTACCGGCTCCGCATGAGCTGGCGGGGTAAAACCATTGTGGACATTTCAAGGGAATTATTAAACTCAAACGGGGCGCCCCGGAAAGCCAAAGCTCTGATAAAAGCCGGGGGAATTAAGGAAGTTACAATTCAGCCTGCAGATAATGCATCAGCATTATCTGCAGGAGTTTTGCTGGACAATCTGGAAAGGGAATTGGCAAGCCTGCGAAGCGGAAGCCGCAGGGGAGTTCAGGAACAGTTTGGCGGTTCCGCAGGGGCGGGAACTGTACTCTTTCCCTGGGGAGGCAGCGAACAGGGAACACCAGAATGCGGCATGGCGGCTCTTCTGCCAGTGGCGGACAGGTCTTCACCCTGCAAACAAAGCCGTACCGCCAGCCTTATGACTTTTGGTTATGATCCGGTTTTGATGAGCCTTAATCCCTATAGAGGAGCCAAAGGTTCTGTCCTGGAGGCTCTGACGAAATTTGCCTGCCTTGGAGGGGATCCATTTAAAGCCCGGCTTTCCTTTCAGGAATATTTTGAGCGTACAAATGATCCCGAAACATGGGGCCTGCCGGCAGCTGCTCTTTTGGGCGCCCTGGAAGCGCAGCTATGCCTGGGTGTTCCCGCAATAGGCGGCAAGGATTCCATGTCCGGAAATTATCGTGATGAAAACCAGGGTATTAACCTCACTGTACCGCCAACCTTAATTGCATTCGCAGCCGGAACAGCTGCGGTTAAAAAAGTCCGTTCCGGTGCATTAAGCGGCAAAGGCGGAAACGCCGTCATTCTTTTAAGCCAGTCAGGAAACTCCGCTGTACATAAGGACGAATGGGAGCTTTTCAAAGCCAACATGAAGATCCTGGAAAATCTTGCCGCTTCCGGGGCGCTGAAAGCAGCCTATCCCGTGGGACCGGGCGGTATCGCCGCTGCCCTGGCGATAATGGCCTTCGGCAATAAGGCAGGGGTGGAGGCATATGCAGACTCTTTTTCCGAAGTTAACCCTCTAAATTATCAAGGGTCTGTATTGGCGGAGATCGATGAAGCAGCCCTGCCAGCCGGCTTCACCGATAATTTAACTCTTGCGGCAAGGACTCTTGATGAACCCATGTTCCGCATTGTGCAGCCTGCCGTACCGGGCGATGACGAAAACCCCGAAGCTCTGGCTGCAGAAACTCCCCTGGAAGTACTCAGACGGGCTTACGAATACCCGCTTTCCAGGGTATATCCGCAGACTTCAACAGGCGAAACCATCGCAGAAATTCCGGACAAAGCAGATTCCCTAAAATTGCCTGCCATAAAAGTTACAGGAACATCAGCTGAATATGCGCAAAGATTTATTCACATAAATACGCATAACAAACCGGTGGTAGTAATACCCGTATTCCCTGGTACCAATTGTGAGCCGGAAATGGAAGGAGCTTTCCGGAAGGCAGGCTCCGGAATAAGGCTTGTTATTTTTAAAAACCGTCAAAGGACCGAATGCAGTCCCATAGATATCGAGGATTCTCTAAAAGAACTGGCAGCGGCAATCAGGGAAGGGCAGATCATCGCCTTACCCGGCGGATCCAGTGCAGGTGACGAACCTGGCGGTTCGGCGAAATTCATTGTCAATGTGCTGCGTTCCCCCCGGATCACAGCTGCCATTACGGAATTTTTGGAAAAACAGAACGGCCTTATCCTGGGGATAGGTAATGGCTTCCAGGCCCTTATAAAAACCGGCCTTGTACCTTATGGCCGCATAGTTCCCCTGTCTGATGATATGCCTGCCATCACCTTTAACAGAATAGGCCGTCATGTGTCCCGCATGATCCGCACCCGCGTAATGCCGAGTATTTCTCCCTGGCTTGGCCTGGAAGAAGAAGGCAGCATTCATGTAATCCCGGTAAGCCACAGTGAAGGCCGCATTGTAATCCGTCACAATGAAGCCGAAACCCTTTTTGCCACCGGGCAGGTTCCTTTCTGTTACACCGATAAGGACGGAAATCCAACCATGGCAGAACCGGATAACCCCAATGGCTCGGCTTTTGCCATTGAAGCCATCACAAGCCCTGACGGCAGAATACTGGGCAAAATGGCTCACTCAGAGTGGCGCGGCGAGTATGTCCACATCAATATCCCTGGAAATAAAAACCAGAGGATATTCGAGGCAGGTGTTAATTATTTTAAATATTAAAACCTGCCACCCATGGCAACCTTAATCTGAGGACCCATCCCCAAAGTAGTTTTATAAATATATCCGGACATATCCTTAATAACCTTTGATGGGAAGCGAACATGGAAGAGAGCTTCGGTTCTGAGGAAGATATTTCTGGAAAAATCAAGGTCCAGGCCCATACCGGCAAGGAGGCCAAACTGGCTAAAATCTCCGGCTTTTGAAATTTTGTTTCGATCCGGATCCATTGCGTAAATTACCCGGCTATAATCAACACCAAACATGGGGAATAAGGTAGCAGCACCTCCTCCCAAGGGTGTTGGATATTTCCCAAGGACACTGAAACCGAGCTGCAATGCACTGCCAAATTCTGCTGAAAGGGTTAATTTGGTCGTATCATCACTTACTCTGTCTACAATTCTTAGAAGCCCATAGGAAAAATTCAGACCCAGCTCCACAAAAGACATATCGAAAAAAATAAAACCGCCATAGCTCGTATTTCTAAAACCCACAAATTCTGTAATACCGGATTCTTTCCCTTTAACACCATTATTTCCGCTATAATCAAAAATAAAACCGCCTCCGAAACTCTTGGTTAAGTTCTGTGCAAAAGAGCCGGCTGTAATCAATAAAAGCAGAACAAAAACTGCAATTTGTTTCTTCATGAGAAGTCTCCTTATGTAGTTGGGGATAATAAACAGCAATATTTAAAAATTTTAAGATTTGATCTCTTATTTAAATATAGTAGTTTAAAAAAAATTGTCAACAAAACCATATCCAAACAATAATTTATCGTTTTTCGAATGGGCGAAGAGTCATTTGGAACAAATTCCTTTCGGGAAAAATTAATTCAATGATTAGCTTAGTATTATATATAAAAAAGGCTCAATTAGGTTTTTTAAATAGTGTATAAAATATTAGACACTTACATTATTAATAAGTGTACTGTATACCTTCTTTCATTATGTGTATAATAAAGTAAATGTCCGAATCAGCAGATTTTCTTACGGAACAAATAATTACTTACATAGGAAACAAGCGTTCTCTTTTAGATTTTATAACAAAAGGTATACAAATTGTACAAAATCGTCTCAACAAAGAAAAATTAAATATTTTTGACGTTTTCACTGGATCTGGAATTGTAGCCCGTCATTGCAAGCAGTTTTCATATTCTCTTTTAGTTAATGATTTAGAAAAATATGCAACTGTTACAGGTGAATGTTATTTATCAAATAAAATTGAAATAAATATGCCGGTTTTGGAAGATATATATAATGGACTTCTTGCAGATATTGAAAATCATCCATTGGAAGAAGGGATAATTACAAAATTATATTCCCCAAAAAACGACGATAACATAAAAAAGAATGAGCGGGTTTTTTATACACGCAGGAATGCAATGTATATTGACACAATGCGTAAGTTAATACAATCTGTTCCAATAATTTATCAAAAATATTTTCTAGCTCCCTTAATAGCAAAAGCATCTATTCACGCAAATACTTCCGGTGTATTTAAAGGCTTTCACAAAAATAAAGAAACAGGGCTGGGGCAATTCGGTGGCACTAATAGCGATGCCCTTTTTCGCATTAAAGGAAATATTGTTTTACCTTTTCCCATATTTAGTAATTATAGATGTAATTATACTATATACAACGGAGATTCAAATCAGATTGTAAAAGAAGCGCCGGAAGTAGATTTGGCATATTTGGATCCACCATATAATCAGCACCCCTACGGTTCAAATTATTTTATGCTCAACTTGATACTGGAAAACAAATATCCAGAAAATATAAGTAATGTTTCTGGAATACCAGATAACTGGAATCGTTCTGCATATAACAAAAAACAATATGCTTATTCCGCATTATCTGAACTGGTAGAAAATGTTAAGGCCAAATATGTTCTTATTTCATTTAATTCTGAAGGGTTTATTTCTCTTGATGAAATGAAAGGAATGTTGAAAAAAATCGGCAGGGTACAGGTATTGGAAACATCATATAACACATTTCGTGGTTGCCGCAATCTTACAAATCTTGCAGAAAATGGCGATCGTGATATCCACGTTACCGAATACTTGTATTTACTGGAGAAATAATATGGCTGGTTACTTTTTAAAATACGGAGAAGAAAGTTTTAAATAATCCTAAAGTGGACAAACGTAAAAACTTCACCAAATAGATCTGTTTATACTTCAGCGCTGGAGCGCCTCTTATTCCCAAATATGATCTATATGAAAGGACAAAATAGGTTTAATTTTTAAGAAAACAGAGAACCAAATTGATATTTTTTAGGTCTAATATATAAAAGATATCCAGGGATGACTTAATTGGAACAAACGATAGAATATTTGGCAGAAAAAGCCTCAAAGGGCAATGAAGAATGCTTTGTTGTTCTTTGTAATATGCTGAAAACAAAATTATTTCGCACAGCAAAAGGTATTCTTGGAAATGAGACTCTTGCCCTGGATGCCGTTAGTGAAGCCGTTTTCCGGGCATTCAAAGGTATAAAACAGCTTAGAGAACCAAAATATGCGGAAACATGGTTTATTCGCATATTATTAAACGCTACAAATGATATCCACAGGAGGCAAAAGTATGAAATAGTCACAGAAACAGTACCCGAAAGCCAATATTTTGATAATCATCATGAATTGGAATTTAAACAGATGATTGATTCTTTGCAGCCGGATCTAAGAAAAATCATCAGTCTAAAATTCTATTCCAATTATTCATTGAAGGAAATTGCAGCAATATTAGAAATTCCTGAAGGAACTGTAAAAAGCCGCTTAAACAGAGCGCTCAATTTATTGAAATTGGAGGTTTTGAATGAATAAGGATTTATTTTTGCAATTTATAGCAAATAGCTGCGATTGTGAACAATTGCAGCTTGATACAGCAATCAACAGAGGGTTATACATGGCAAAGAATTACAAACTTGAACCCAAAAAATTCTTTGTGCTTGCTGCCACTTGTGTATTTACCTTAATAATGTGCCTATCAGTAACTTTAATTCCACTTAAGGAGGCTTCGGAAATGTATTATGAAAACAGGCAAAGGGCAATGCCGGGCAGTGCAGAGATATTGGATGGCTATATTAACGACATAGCCGGTAATTTAAAGAGATTTACAGGAGAAGAATAAATGCTGTTAATTTTTGGTACATTGTTCATGATTTTCATGTTTGTTGCGGTGGGCATATTATCACAAATGCTTGCGTTTTTTCTTGACTTGCCGTCATTTCTATTGATTATCATCCCTTTGCTTTTTTTTCTGATTACGTCAAAAAACGGAATTATTATCGGTAAGTATATTGTGTTGAGTTTTAGAAAAAACCATACATATACCAGAACAGAACTTGAAAGAATTGCCATATCTGCAAAAAACACAATCAGATTCATACTTGGAATGGGAGGGTTTGGGTTTTTATTCGGCTTAATTGCATCACTTGCACACCTTGGATCTCTTGAACGGTTTGGGCCCAATCTTGCGATAAGTTTAATGACTTTAACTTATTCAATTTCGATTAGTTATTTTGTTTTTTTCCCATTGCAAGCCTGGGCAGAAAATAAAATAAACTCAACAAGTTAAACTACCGATAATGGTTTAATTTGTGCATACAAGCGGTTATTATCAACAACCCCGCCCTAAAGTCGGACCAGAGGTCCGGCGGGGTATGTTATCGGACAGTAACTGCCCGATAAATTATTGTTTGTCTGGTTTTTGCCGATAATTTTTCAGAGGAGTCTTTTTATTGCAGCCAAAAGAATCACATCACCTTCCTGAGACAAGATTCCGCCGCTGGACAGTTATTGGTTCATTGGTGTTCGGAATTACGGGAATTTTCCTTGGTTTTTCCATAATTGCCGCATTCTTTGGACTGGAGAATATATTATCCCAACCGGGCTCCTTTTTTATTCGTTCATATGGTTTTTTGGCTTTTATAGTTCCAGTCTATCTTATTTATGCATCTTTTCTTCTTGCAGATCCCCAATACCGGCCTGGAAGGATTTTTCTGCTATGCTGTGCAGCCATTCCCTTCTTTACACTGGCTCTTGGTTTTTATTGGATACGTGAATATGAAACTTTAAAAGAAATGTCCTCTTTTATTACCAGAGCCGGAAAAACAGGAATTGGTTTTTTTATATTTTTCCTGACAGCCCTGGAAGTTATGATCATCTTCCTTCTTCGACACCTTTTATTCTCAGCCGGCAAAAAGCCCATCCCCGAACGGAAACCACAGGCAGGCATTAAAGAAAGCAAGGTGGAAATTGGGAAGACAATTCCTCAGCCAAAAAACAAAGCCAATAGTCTAAGGGATGTATATGCCGAGGCAGCAGCGGCAATGTCGATAGGCGGTGACGACTATAAAGAAGTTACTGTAAAAGAAGATCTCCAGGAAACGGAAGATAATAAAAAGCAATTGCCGGAAAAAAACGAAAATATAATTACTGACACAAATGATCGTCTTAACCGGACTATCATAGAAAAAAGCACCATGGTTTCCGGTAACCGGGAAGATGAAACCGACGAGGATGTGGAAAAAGCCCTGGCTGAAGCAACGGCTTTGGCTGTGGAAGAAGCGGCCAGGCATGGAGGCCAAAAGACAGGCAATGCCGCTCCCGATCCTGCCGGAAAGAAAATACTGCACGAACGAAAACGCCGTCTGCCATATTTTGTCCCGGTAGAGGGCCTACTGAAGCAATACCCCGATGGCGAATACTGGATTATAGACGACGAAACAAGGAGCGCAGCCCACACCCTAAAGGAAACATTTAAGGAATTTAATATCCAGGTGGAAGTTACCGGAATTCGAAAAGGTCCTGTTATTACCATGTTTGAAATCCTTCCGGCACCGGGAATAAGACTGGCAAAGATAGAAAACCTGGCAGACAATATTGCCCTGCGCCTGGCTGCCCAGTCAGTGCGCATAGTTGCCCCCATTCCGGGTAAACACGCCGTTGGCGTCGAAGTACCCAATGCCAGGCGAAATATTGTTTCATTCAGGGAGATCATCGAAGGAGAACTAAACCGGGACGGGAAAAAACACGAAGTTCCTGTTGTTCTGGGAAAAGACATAACCGGCGAAGCAGTAACTGTGGATCTGATCCAGATGCCGCATCTCCTCATTGCCGGAGCTACCGGCTCAGGTAAATCTGTATGTGTAAATTCCATGATCCTCACGATTCTGTACCAGAAACCTCCGTCTGAATGCAGGCTTATCCTAATCGATCCCAAGATCGTGGAATTAAAACTATATAACGATATTCCCCATCTTCTGACACCGGTAATTACTGAACCAAAAAGGGCTTTTCAGGCCTTACAGTACTGCATCTGCGAAATGGAGCGGCGTTATTCATGCCTGGACAATATGGGAGTAAGAGACATAAGAAGCTATAACAAACGCATAAAAGAAAGGAATATTGCCGCTGAATACATGCCCTATATTGTGGTGGTGATTGATGAATTTGCAGACCTTATGGCTACCACCGGCAAAGAACTCGAGAGCACAGTAGCCCGGCTTGCTGCCATGAGCCGGGCGATAGGCATACATCTGGTACTGGCCACCCAGCGGCCTTCCATCGACATTATCACCGGACTAATCAAGGCAAATATCCCAAGCCGCATTGCCTTTATGGTAGCCAGCAAAATGGACAGCCGCATAATAATCGACATGGTGGGCGCCGAGAAGCTTCTGGGAAAAGGCGACATGTTATATGCCGGCGTTGTGGATCCCTTCCCGATTCGTCTGCAGGGAGCATTTATCTCCGAAGAAGAAGTTGAACGGGTTGTGGATTATGTAAAAAGCCTTGGCGAGCCGGACTACATCGACGACGAAATATTCTACGACGAAGAAGAAGATACTGATCCATCCCTTTTTTCCGAAGGAGAAGATCCGCTCTATGAAAAAGCTCTGGAAATCGTAATGCAGCAGGGTAAGGCCAGCGCCAGTTACATTCAAAGGCGCCTTAAAATCGGCTATAACCGGTCGGCCCGTCTTGTGGAAGAAATGGAACGCCACGGGGTCGTAGGGCCCGCCCAGGGATCAAAACCAAGAGAACTCCTGCGCGGGGTATAAGAATTCCGGCTTTTTTTTACATAACGCGATAGCTTTTTTCACACAACAGTGATGACTTTTTTTCACACAACAATGTACACTTTACTCTATGCCGTAATAACATACCTGGTTACGGCCTCCGTTTTTCGCAGCATAAAGGGCATCGTCAGCTTTCTTTATTGAAGTCTCCAGAGTATCAGTTTTTAAAAATTCGGCCAGCCCAATACTGCATGTAACTGTTACTTCTTCACCTTCATAATTAAAATGATTGTGTTCCATATTTTCCCTGATTCGTTCCATAAGTCTGCGGGCTTCGTTGACATTCAAGGCTGTAATCAGGAGGACAAATTCCTCTCCGCCGTAACGGCACAATAAATCATAGGAACGAATTGTATGACGAATGATTTCTGCTGTCCCCTTAAGTACCATATCACCGGCTGCATGTCCGTATTTATCATTAATCTGCTTGAAAAAATCAAGATCCAGCATCGCTATATAAATTGATTGATTAAGACGGAGCGCCCTTTCAATGTCAACTGATGCATGTTCAAAGAAGTGTTTTCTGTTAAAGATTCCGGTAAGCTCATCTATGTAAGCCGCATTTTCAAGTTCCCTCATCAAAATTACACTGTCGGTTATTTCAATAAAAAGATATACCTTTGCCAGGACAGACATGTTTTTGGCAAGAATAGGACTTATACTGGCGGTATAATGCCTGTTAGTACCAACAGAAAAAGAAAAATCCAGCATACTGCTTTCATCATCGCTTAATTCTTCCGGCCAGCCTTCTGTAGAAAAAATGGATTCCCCTTTTATAAGTCTGGTAATTCCCGGAATCATCTCCGCAGCGGCGGAATTGGAAGACAGATAATTATTATTCTCGTCTACCAGAATAAATCCTTCCTTGATATGATCCATGGCAGTAACGGTAGCCAGAGAAATAATTTCGAAAACATTAAAACGTAAAACCCAAAGGTAAAGACAGAAACTCATTAAAGCCATGGAATATGGAGTAAAATAAACATGTCTGTAATTTACATTGGTAATTACCAGCAGGAAATAAGCAATTTCAGCAACTAAGGGAATGGCCACACATGCCAGGAGAATAAAAAGATGCCTCCGGTATTTATTTTTCCATTTCCTCATCTGGTGTATAAGAACAGCTATTGACATCACCAAACAGATAGTGGGATATGAATGAAGCAGGGAATACAGGGGTCCAGGAGTAAAATCCAGAAAATGGGCAAATGTAGTATCATAATAGTAATCCACATATACAAGATGATGGAATTTTGTAGTCCACATCATTATTGTTACAGTCAGAGCCAGCATCACCATGAGAAATTTGACAAAAACCAGATGTAATTTGATATTACAGTAATCTGTTATAAAAAAGAAAGTGAATGTAGCTACGAAGGATGCGCCAATATACAGAATCTTGACAGCCGCGTAGGCTTCTTCGGCATTCGTGCTTGTAAGTTCAAAGAGATACCCCAAAAGGTAGACAATTATCATGACCTGCATCAGAAGAAAATAGTTTTTCTTGTAGCTCTGGCATCGAAAGAGGGCGAAAATCCCCACAAAAAGAGATATTGCAAGGGCAATGCAGACAAATATGATTAAAAATATATTAAGCATTGTTACTAATTTAAGCTGGTATTATAACATTATATTTCCTGTTTGAGAACCCTAATAATTGTAAACTTCAGGCATATAAGGGTTTATTATGTTTATATTAGGGAAAAAGTATAAAAATATTAGCATACGAAGGCATTTGATTTTTTGGAGACATTGGAAATTATTAACAAGGTGGGAATTCTGGCTCTTATAGACGCTTTTTCCGGCAGGATAAAACCTGCCAAGTCTCTGTAGAGCGCCCTCGTGTAAGCGAGTTCCTGGGTAACCTCAACCGGGCTGCAAATGCAGCGTCGCATCAAAGATACACGGTTCCCCTCTTGATTAAACCTTCGCCACGAATAAAATAATAACTACCCTATCCTGATCCAAAAAATTCGATATATTATATATATATGAGAGTTCACAGGAATTTGACATTGAGAAATCCAAAAAATAATCTCTTTTTATCCCTCCTAATAAGCTCTCTGCTTATTATGGCTTGCGGAAAGCAGGCAGTTGGCTGGATTGAAGGTATATACCCCAATTATTCCAGCTACATGGAAATTCCTGAGGTTACGGAAGAAGAAATCGCTGCCATTCAAAAAATCCAGGCTTCGGGAAAGGTGTTTATCTTTGGCGCAAATCCTTCTACCGAAGCCTTTTTCAATGAAGACAGTACATATGGAGGTTATTGCAGCCTTCTGACAAAAAGGCTTTCTGAACTTTTCGGGATCACATTTATTCCCGGGATCTATGAATGGTCTGACTTGATGGAGGGTCTTAAAAACCACACCATTGATTTTTCCGGAGAACTTACCGCAACACCCGAAAGAAGGGAAACCTTTTTTATGACCAGGACCAGTTCCGAAAGGTCAATTAAAACCATGCGTATTTCCGGCGGCGAACCTTTGAACCAGCTTGGAAAAAGAAGAACCCTTAACTACGGTTTTCTAGATGGAACAACGACTCTTGATTCTGTAGATTCCTATATAATAAATTCCTATAATCCTGTCTTTGTGGACGATTATGAAGAAGCCTATGCGTTACTTAAATCCGGGGAGATGGACGCCTTTTTTGACGAAAGCCCGGCGGAAGCGGCGTTTGACTCTTATGGAGATGTCACTGCCGAGGATTTTTTTCCGCTTGTCTACAGTCAGGTTTCAATAAGCACAGGAAATCCTTCTCTGGCGCCAATAATTTCCGTAATTGATAAATATCTCGGGAATGGCGGTACCAGAGAACTTGCCCATTTTTCCAATCAGGGATACCAGGAATATCAAAGGCACAAGTTCCTTTCTCAGCTCTCGGCAGAAGAAAACATTTATCTTCTTGATCTTGCTGCCCGGGAAGGAGTAATTCCCATCTGTGCCGAATTTGACAATTACCCTGTCAGCTTCTGGAACGAACAGGAAAAGGAATATCAGGGTATTGCCCTGGATGTATTAAAGGAGATTGAAAAGTTAAGCTCTCTTCATTTTGAACCGCAGAATAAGGAAAACAAAGACTGGTCCGAGCTGAAAAAAATGCTGGAATCGGGTGAAGCGGCAGTAATTACCGAACTTATACGTTCAGATGAAAGAACAGATAATTTTCTCTGGTCTGGCATGCCTTATACGATAGACTATTATGCCCTTATATCAAAAGCCGAGTATCATGACATAAGCATAAACGAAATTTTATACAGCAAGGTTGGCATTATTACCGATACTGCCCATGCTTATGTTTTCAGGGAATGGTTCCCCAAACATCCCGATGTAATTGAATTTGGCGCCTATGATGTAGCGGTTAAAGCCCTTGAAGCCGGAACCATCGATCTGCTGATGGCTAACCATAACCTCCTTCTCTGGATTACCAATTACCTGGAAATGCCGGGTTATAAGGCTAACATCGTTTTTAACCACCCTTATGAATCTTTCTTCGGGTTCAATATTAACGAAGGTATGCTTTGTTCCATAATGGACAAGGCCATGAAACTGATAGATTCCGGTTCCATCGCTAATGGCTGGACCCGCAGGCTTTTTGATTACCGGAGTAAATTAGCCAGGGCTCAGGTTCCGTGGCTGGCAGGTTCACTTGCGCTCTTTGTGTCGGTGGTCATTCTTCTTGTTGTAATGCTGGTACGCAAGCGCAGTGAAGGCAGGCGGCTGGAAAAAATTATTCACCAGCGTACAAAAGATCTGGAAGCCCAGACTACGGCGGCGCAGATTGCTTCCCGGGCAAAAGGGGAATTTCTTGCCCACATGAGTCATGAAATTCGTACTCCCCTTAATGCAATCATAGGAATGACTCTGGTTGCCCAAAAAGGCACAGTATCCGAAAAAACCAAATCTTCACTGGAAGAAATATCTGCCGCATCAAATCATTTGTTGGGAATACTTAATGATATTCTGGATATGTCAAAAATCGAATCCGGGAAATTCGCCCTTATCCATGAGCCTTTTGACATACTGGAAGCCCTTGAAGAAGTTTCGGAGATCACTAAAACAAGGTGCCTGGAAAAACAGCTGCGGTTTGTCCCGGAATATAATGACATTCCCGATATTACAGTTTTGGGGGATAAGCTCAGGCTTAAGCAGGTACTCATTAACCTACTGGGGAACTCTGTAAAGTTCACTCCTGAGGGGGGTAAGGTAAACCTGAAATGCTCAATAAGCCGGTCAGAAAGCAGAGAACCGTTTTTTGGTTTTAGCGTCATTGATTCCGGCATAGGCATGACAGAAGAGCAGATAAATAAACTCTTTACGCCCTTTGAACAGACAGATAACACTATTGCGGTTCGTTTTGGCGGTACCGGTCTGGGGCTGGTAATCAGTCAGGATCTGGTAAACCAAATGGGAGGTCAAATCTCTGTAAAAAGCAGTCCCGGCAAAGGTTCGGTCTTTTCCTTTACCATAGGACTTGAGGTAACGGAATCCAAAACCAGGGAAACGCGGACAACTGTAGATTCAATTCCGGATCTCAGCGGCAAACGAATACTCCTAGCGGAAGATATTGATATTAACCGCCTGATTATTGCTGAACTCCTTTCGGAAACCAATGTATCAATGGAAGAAGCCACAGATGGCAGCAAGGCTCTGGAGAAATTTTCTTCTTCAGTTCCCGGGTATTATGATTTTATCTTTATGGATATTCAGATGCCTAACATGGACGGCTATGAAGCATCACGCCGGATCAGAGAGGTGGAGAAGGAACGAAATTCGTCAGGTAATTTACAAAAACCGGTTCCCATTTATGCCATGACAGCTAATGCATACAGGGAAGATATTGACAGGGCAATGCAGGCCGGCATGAACGGTCATGTATCAAAACCCATTGATATTAAAATTATTATGAAGATCCTGGTAGAATACTTCTCCTGCTAATTAAGGTATATTTTATTTTCCAAAACAGTGATACAATAAATTATGGTTGATCATTCATTAATAGATAATTTAAATTTAAAAGCTCGTGATTTCGCCCTTAAATGGAAAAACATGGTTCGTAAAGCTCAACAGCTAAAACATTATAATACCCTGGACGATGAGACCCTAATTGAAACCAATACCGCTTTTTATCCGGTTTTGTCAAAAACCCTGGACAGGGGCTTGGATCGTTCCCTGATGGGCGGCTTTTTTGCTAACCTGGGCAAGGCGCGGATGAAAGATGGGTACCCGATTTCGGAGGTTATCTACGCAGTAGACCTCTGCCAAAAGATAGTTGTTGATTACATAATAACCGAATTTGCCCCTGAGAATCCTGTAAGGATGTACCATTCCATGGGTGTAGTGTCCAAGGTTTCAGAATTTTTCCTTTTGGGGTGTTTTTATATCACAAAGGGATTCCTGGAGGCTGTATATACCCAGATGAACATGAACGACAGCGTTTCGGAAGAATTACTAAAAAAATATTTTAAAGACGATTTTTTCTTTAAAAAAGAATAACAAAAGGCCAAAGAGCATTATGGAAGCCCTAGAGATTAAAACTATATTTACCTTCAGTATTTTGGGTTTTTCCATTCCCATCACCGAAACTGTGATCATCTCCTGGGCAGTAATGTTGATAATTATTACTGCCTCTCTGCTGCTTACCCGCAAGCTTAAGGAAATCCCAACGGGATCGCAGACTCTCCTGGAAACAGCCATAGAATTTGTGAACAATTTCGCAAAAGATCAATTTGGCTCCTTTTCAAAACACCTTGGGCCTTATATGGGCTCTCTTTTTCTCTTTCTGCTTGTGTCCAATATTATTGGGGTTCTTACACCGGTTGAGGTTAAACTGTTTGGCCGCGAGTTTTTACCGCCTTTCTTAATTCGTCCGCCCACCAGAGACATCAATGTTACGGCAGCCCTCGCAATAATTTCTGTTCTGCTGGTAATAGTCTCGGGTTTCGCAGCCCGGGGGTTTAAAGGCTGGTTTAGGCGTCTTTTGCATCCGCTCCCCATGATGCTGCCTTTTAACATCATGGAATACGGTACCCGGTTAATTTCGCTGTGCTTAAGGCTGTTTGGAAATATTCTGGGCGGCTATGTGCTGATGAGCCTTATCGAGAAACTGTTTCCGCTTGTACTTCCGGTTGTCCTGTCGTTATACTTTGATTTTTTTGACGGAATGATTCAGGCGACAATTTTTGTGTTTTTAACCAGCCTCTATATTTCAGAGGCTGTAAATGTGCATGAAGAATAACGAGGAGGAAACAATGGATTTGAATGTACTGATTGCGATTGGCGCCGGCATAGCGGTATTTACCGGCATTGGAGCCGGAATAGGTATCGGTATTGCTACATCCGGACTGGTGCAGGCGATTTCCCGCCAGCCCGAGGCAAGCGGGAAGATGACCCCCCTGTTCTTTGTGGGCGTGGCTCTGGCTGAATCAACGGCCATATACGGCCTGGTAATCGCGATTCTCCTGGTTACAAAACTTGGATAATTCATGTTGGCGGCTTTAATGCCGCACTAAACAGAGGTTACTGCAATGCTGGATTTTTCCGTTACCTTAATTATCACCATCATTAATATCGCTGTTCTGTTTTTTATATTACGGGCAATATTATTCAAGCCGGTGACAAAATTCATGGCAGACCGGACAAAGAAGATTCAGGATTTAATTGATCAGGCGGAAAACAACAAAACCCAGGCCAGGACCTTGCTTGCCCAGTATGAAGCTCAGCTAAAAAAAGCCGAATCTGAAGCAGAAGCAATAATCCGTACCGCCAGGGAAAACGCAAGGCTGGAAGCGGACAAGATAATCGCCGAAAGCCGCGCTGCCTCAGAAGCAACCCTGGCAAATACCCGCAGGCAGCTTGTGGAAGAGCGTAATGCTGCCCTTGCGGTTTTCAGAAAGGAAGCGGCAGCTATTGTTGTAACGGCAACAAGCCGCCTTGTCGGCCGGGAACTGCAAAACGACGACAATATGCAATACGCCGAAATGCTTCTTGAGGAAATTTCACTTCCTTCCGGGGAAGGTAAGGACCAGTATGTTTAACTCCGGGCATTGGGCAGCGGCATACATCAATTCCCTGGAAAAAGCAGGTGGAAATGTTGAGGACGGCATTACAATTCTTGGCATTCTTGCTTCCTGGGCAAAGTCACTGCCTGGCGAAGTATTTGGAAGTTTTGCCGCGGTAAAACTGGAAATGCTGGTCCGGAAAGGAGTTTCCGAAAAAAACGGGGTTTTTTCCCCGGCTCTGGAAACTTCTCTGAGATTCTTTGTCCTGATGGTAAAGAAAAATAAACTTAAGTATATCGATCCGGTGATAAGAGAAATTAATAAATTGTTTGAGGGGAAAAATGGCGTCCTTCCGGTTTTTGTAGAATATGCCTTTCCGCCCGGAAAAGAATTTGAGGTCCGGATAAAAGAGGCATTAAAAAAACAAACCGGGGCGCAAAAAGTAGAATATTCCGGGCAGGTTAACCGGGAACTTATCGGTGGATACAGACTGCGAATTGGAGACACGGTAATAGACGCAAGCATCCGTTCACAGCTTAATAAACTGGAAGCGCTCCTGGCCAGCCCTGCGATTGGAGGAAATTGATGGCAGATTACGGAGACCTGACAAAGATCCTGGAAGAGCAGATTAAAAACTGGGAGGGCAGAGTTTCCTCGGAAAACACAGGGTTTGTGGTACAGGTAGGTGATTCGGTAGCTACGGTCTTTGGACTCTCCGGAGCAATTTACGGAGAACTTCTGGAATTTGCCTCGGGCGCCGCCGGCATTGCCCTTAACCTGGAGGAAGAAACCGTAGGCTGTGTACTGCTGTCCGGAGAGTCCGGGGTAATGGACGGTGAAGAAGTTAAAGGTACAGGCCGGGTTGTTTCGGTCCCGTCGGGTAACTCGCTATTTGGCAGGGTCGTAAACCCTCTGGGAGATCCTATCGACGCAAAGGGCCNCATAAATGCGGAAGAGTGGATGCCGGTGGAAGCGCCTGCGGCGCCGGTAATTGAGCGGGGAAGCGTGGATACTCCCATGCAGACCGGCATCCTGTCCATTGACTCAATGATCCCAATCGGCCGGGGACAGAGGGAGCTTATTATTGGAGACAGACAGACAGGAAAAACAGCCCTTGCCATTGACGCGATAGTTAACCAGAAGGGCAAAAATGTTTACTGTGTCTACTGCGCCATAGGACAGAAATCGTCCTCGGTGGCTGCGATAATAAAAAATCTTGAAAAAGCCGGCGCCATGGATTATACCTTTGTGGTTTTGGCTTCCGCTTCGGATTCGGCGGCCTTTCAATACCTGGCGCCCTATTCGGCGGTGGCCATGGCAGAACATTTTATGCATCAGGGCAAGGATGTGCTGATAGTTTACGATGATCTGTCCAAACACGCCGTGGCATACCGGACCATCAGCCTTCTGCTTCGCCGGCCGCCGGGACGGGAAGCTTTTCCTGGTGATGTTTTCTACCTTCACTCCCGGCTTCTGGAAAGGGCGGCAAAACTTTCCCCGGAACGGGGCGGCGGTTCCATCACAGCGCTGCCCATTGTGGAAACACAGGCAGGCGACATCTCTTCCTATATTCCCACAAACGTAATTTCCATTACGGACGGTCAGATTTTCCTGGATTCCGAATTATTTAATTCGGGTTTCCGTCCCGCCGTTGATGTAGGATTATCGGTGAGCAGGGTTGGCGGTTCCGCCCAGTTCAAAGCCATACGCAAAATAGCCGGCCGGCTCAGATTGGATCTGGCTCAATACCGTGAAATGGCCGCTTTTGCCCAGTTTGGAAGCGATTTGGACAAGACCACCCAGGACAAACTGGCTCAGGGGGAAAGGCTTATGGAGGTGCTTAAACAGCAGCAATTTTCACCATATACCACAGCACAGCAATACCTAATACTTTTTGCCTCTGTACATGGCTACCTTATGGAAATGAAAACAAAAGAGGTCTCCATATTTGTAAAGGGACTTCTGGAATATATGGATTCACATTACTTTACAATCATGGACGATTTGGACAAGAGTGGCGCGTCTTCAGCTGATACAGATGAGGAAATAACCAAAGCTCTGGAGAGCTATAAACCGTAGGAAATTCCGGGAGAGGGGATGGCGAATTTACGTGATGTGCGCCTGAGGATGCGGGCCATACAGCAGACATTGCAGGTAACCAAGGCGATGAACCTTATTTCTACAGCGAAGCTGAGAAAGGGCCGCCGTATCCTGCAGGACGTTGAACCGTACTATACAAGAATTCAAAAATCAATGCTTGAAATTCTTTCAGGCGCAAGAATGGAGAGAAGCAAATACCTTAAGCCCAACATCAATGAAAAAGAAACCCGTACCGCCATTTTGGTGATAACCAGTGATAAGGGACTTGCCGGAGGATACAACGCCAATATTTTCCGCCAGGTAAACCAGCTCTGCAACAGGGTAAAAAACCCTGTCCTTATACTCATCGGCGCCATAGGATACAGGTACTTCATACATTCCCAATGGGTTATTCTGGAAAATTTTTCATTTAGATCCCGGCTTCCCGATATGGATGATGCCAAAGAGATTGCGGATTATATAATTTCCCAGTACATCTGGGGTATGTTTAGAGAAATACACATTGTTTACACCCATATGTACAGCTCCATAAAACTTATCCCAAGAGACCAGCAGCTTCTGCCCCTAAACGAAAAGCTGATGAAAAAAGAATTTGAAAGCAGCGGGCAAAAGCGGGTGGAGCTTCAGTTTGAATACTGGCCCTCAAAAGAGGAGGTATTCGATACTCTGGTTCCGCTGTATATAAAGGGGATTATTTACGGAACCCTGGTGGAGGCATACGTAAGTGAACAAAGCGCCAGGATGTCAGCCATGGATGAGGCCAGCAAAAACGCAGAAGAAATGCTTGCAAGTTTACAGATTCATTATAACAGGGTACGTCAGGCGGGCATAACCCAGGAAATGACCGAGATAATAGGCGGTGCTGCCGCATTAAACAATTAGGAAAAGGAATCAGGGAAATATTATGACAAAGCCAGGTAAAATTATACAGGTAGTGGGACCGGTGGTGGACGTGAGTTTTACCCAGGATTCCATAACGGAAGGGAATCATCGCTCGGCGGATTGTCCGGGGATCCTTAACGCTTTGGAAGTAAATGTGGATGGTAAGTCCGCCGGTAATTCCGACGGCAGCCGGAAAGTGGTTTTGGAAGTTCTTCAGCACATTGGAGACGGACGTGTCCGCTGTGTTGCAATGGAAGCAACCGAAGGCCTCTCCCGGGGAATGGAAGTAATAGATACAGGGCATGCGATTCAGGTTCCGGTGGGCGATGAAGTCCTTGGAAGGATGTTCAGCGTTACGGGAAAGGTAATTGACGACAAAGGCACATTCAACGCAAAAGAATATGCTTCCATCCACAGGAGCGCGCCGGAGTTTTCGGAGCAGCGGCCTGCCACGGAAGTTTTTGAAACCGGCATCAAGGTCATTGACCTTATTGCCCCCTACACCAAGGGCGGCAAGATCGGGCTCTTTGGCGGCGCCGGGGTTGGCAAAACCGTACTAATCATGGAACTTATCAGGAATATAGCCACAGAACATTCGGGCTACTCGGTTTTTTCCGGCGTAGGAGAACGTTCCCGGGAAGGGGCGGATCTCTGGAAGGAAATGAACGAGTCAGGCGTTATAAGCAAGACCGCCCTTGTCTTTGGCCAGATGAACGAACCTCCCGGCGCGAGGATGCGGGTTGCCCTTGCAGGGCTTACCATGGCGGAACACTTTCGGGATAAACAGGGACAGGATGTACTCCTTTTTATTGATAATATATTCCGGTTCATTCAGGCCGGCGCCGAAGTCTCCGCCCTTTTGGGCCGAATCCCCAGCGCCGTAGGCTACCAGCCCACTCTGGCAAACGAAATGGGCGGCCTGCAGGAAAGGATCGCCAGTACTTCCAAAGGTTCCATTACAAGCATCCAGGCTGTCTACGTTCCGGCCGATGACCTCACCGATCCGGCGCCGGCTACGACCTTTGCCCACCTGGACGCAACCACCACGCTTTCAAGAAAAATTGTGGAACTGGGCATATACCCGTCCGTAGATCCCCTTGCTTCAAGCTCCCGCATCCTTGACCCTGCCATTGTGGGCGAGGATCATTACCGCACTGCCAGGGATGTACAGCAGACATTGCAGCGCTACAAGGAACTGCAGGATATAATAGCAATCCTTGGCATGGATGAACTCTCCCCGGAAGATAAGCTCACCGTTGCAAGGGCCCGGAAGATACAGCGATTTTTCAGCCAGCCCTTCTTTGTCGCGGAAAAATTTTCCGGGACTCCGGGCCGTTATGTGCCAGTAAAAGAAACTATCCGAGGCTTCAGAATGATCCTGGACGGCGAATGTGACGCCATCAGCGAGCAGGCTTTTTTTATGTCTGGTTCCATTGATGATGTGCTTGAAAGGGCAGGAGCCAACTAATAATGGCAGTACTTTTCCCCTTTGAGGTTCATACCCCCTACCGGCTTTTTTACTCCGGTCAGGTCCAGGCAATAGTCCTTACTCTTGCGGATGGGGAAGCGGCAATATACGCCAATCATTCCGCATTTACCTCTCCTGTCATTCCATGCCTTTTAAGGATAAAAGACAAAGACGGAAACTGGAAAACTGCATTTACCGCTGAAGGCATACTGGAAGTTAAAGAGCATAAAACCGTACTAATATCGGACACAGCCGAATGGCCCGAGGAAATTGACTACGAACGGGCAAAAAACGCGAAAGAACGGGCAGAGGAAACCTTGTTAACCGGAATGCTGAAATTTCAAACAGATACAGCCGGCGCTTCCCTTAAGCGGGCAGTCATGCGGATGAAGGTCAGAAATGAAAGTCAACAACCCCCGCCCTAAAGGGACGGGGTATGTACCCCTCGCCACGAAACAAATTATGGAAAAGACAGAATTAACCCAGGCAAAATAAAAATATTCCGGCTGAGAACAGTAAAGTTCTGACAGGCAAGCTCTTGTTACAATTTTTTTGCGTGGTAGACCGGCCTCGTAAAAAACGATCTTTTTCCGCTTGAGTATGTACGGCAAAAAATTTTTAGTACCGGCGGAAGCTGGCGGCGTTTAAATTCTGTCCTTTCGACGGTTTTTATGATGCCGTCCACAAGCTCCCTATCCCATTCTTTTTTAACTATCATGTCACGGGACAGCCTGGCTTTCTGGTAAAGCTCAAGCACAGCATCCAATACTTCATAGGGCGGAAGAGAGTCTTCATCTTTTTGATTGGGACGGAGTTCCGCGGATGGAGGTTTAACAATGGTTGACTGGGGAATTATAGCTCTGCCTCCCCTTGCACCGGAACGTTCATTGATGCGGCGGCAAAGGGCAAATACTTCCGTTTTATAAAGATCACCGATTGGTCCAAGAGAGCCGTTTGTGTCGCCGTACAGGGTACAGTATCCCATTGAAATTTCACTCTTATTGCCTGTGGTAAGGAGCATGGAGTTGAACTTGTTTGAAAACGCCATAAGCAAAACGCCCCTGATCCTGGCCTGAAGGTTCTCTTCAGCCAGGCCGAAAGGCCGGTTTTCGAAAACATTCTCCAGCACAGAGAGGAATGCTTCAAAGCATTTCTCTATCGGAAGAGTTTCATAACTGCAGCCAAGATTTGCCGCCAGCTCCGCTGCGTCATCCCTTGAACCCTCTGATGAAAAGCGTGATGGCATATAGAAACCGGTAATATTTTGGGGTCCTGCGGCTTTCACTGCCAAATAGGCTGCCAGAGCCGAATCTATGCCTCCGGAAAGACCCAGATGTGCGCGGCCAAAGCCGTTTTTTTCCATAAATTTCCTGATTCCGAAAACCAGAGCATCTTCAAGCAAATCCAAATCAGGACCAGAAACAAGCATAGAAAAATTTTAGCATATATATTCAAAACATTGAAGCAATATGACTGCTATGTATCAGCAACAAAATCGTTCTGTATCAGCTACATAACCGTTCTGTATCAACAACATTACTGTTCTGCGGGTTCATCCAGGTCATTTGTGCTGTTTAAAACTGTCTGTTGGACAGGAGGCCTGGCCGCTTCCCTGAAAATAATTCTTATGGACTCATCTATTGTGCGATGTTTCATTTTTAAAACCAGTACCTGATCCTGGGAGTAATAAACCCAGCCTGATGAATCGTATCTTTCAAACTGCGGATCTGAACGGAAGTCCATATTGTAAAGTTGAATACGTGAAAAAGGCCGTATTCCCCTTATAAGCATATAATGGGTTTCTCCTGCGGGGAATTGTACCTTTATGTCCAGAATATCGTTTTGATTGTTGGCGCTGACAGTTTGGGCCGCAGTCCAGGTCCAGATATTATTTGGTAATGAGCTGACAACCAAAGCCCTCGGATAAGTATTCAACGGACAGAGAATGCGGTAAAGTCTGGCAGTTGTCAATTCTGACCGGTCTGTGCTTTCAATTGTCTCGCCGGTTCCGGAGATAACAAGTCCCGCCCTTACCATACCCGAGGCGTCTCCCAGAGAAAGGGCTGAAATTACAAGAGAACGCCCGATTCCCGCCCAGGAGTCATCATTCACGCTTTCCGCATAAACCATAAGGGCTTTTCCAAGACGGACATTAAATTCAGTATCCCCCTGGTTTCCATAAAATGAAAAAACCCGAATTCCTGTTCCTTCCGTATCATTGCCTGCGGTTTTTCCTGCAAGGAGCAAAGATTCCGAAATGACAAAACACGCTTGATCCACAAGGCGTTCAAATGGATTTTCTGTATCCGGACGAAAAATCTTCCAGTCCACATACCCTTCAAGAATACCAGGGCTAATATCCAGGGCCAGTATGGCCGGATCGATGGAACGAACCAAATCGGCGCCGGCATCAATAAAGTTATTATGTCCCCGGACAGCAAAATATTCGAAAACCCGGGGCTCCTTGAGGAATTCCAGGGATTTTTCGTTTATCTGCCTGGAAAGACGGGCGATTTTTTCCCTCTCTCTGGCAATCAGGGAACGATACGCCTGATCAAGGCTGCCAAGGTAAACCGATGATTCATAGGTTCGTACTGTACTCCTTAAAAACCCGGATGAAACAGCGGCAACTGATGCTTTGTAAGTTCCCCGGACAAGTGCTTCACCTTCAAATGCAATTACCATGTCTTCGTTATTCTGTTCCTGAATAATTCTATTCCAGAGGGAAAAATTCTGATCCCTCCACCGGGTTAGAAACGCATTGTAAGACTCCACGGTTTTTGCCTGGGAAAGAATAAAATCGTCCGGAGAAAAGGTTCGCCTTTCAGGAATGGCCTGGTAAATTACCGGAGTATTTTGAGAGGCAACCAAAAGCATCATTTGCCCTGTGTCGATTGGAGAGTGGCTAAAATAATAGTTTTTACCGTCAGCATTCACACTAAGCTGACCATCTCCCGAATCTTCAATAATGGTTTTCCGGAGAGGCTTAAGGGGAAGTTCGGCGGCTGTTATATCTTCCGGAAAAACACCGGAGATCCACATTCCCGGGGCGCCGCCTGAATATTGGGTATTAAATTCAAGCTCTGTCCCTCCGGAAAACACAAAATATACGGAATCACCGGAAATAACCATTCGCTCCGGCAAAGCTTCCTCTTTTGCCCCTTCTGTATTTATCAGCATGAAGGAATAACCGTCATCTCCGTTTACAATGCCAAAATCCATTCCTCCAAAGAAAACGTGAACATCGCCATCAAGAAAATATTCATTTGAACCTCTGGACTGATCGTTTTCACCAAGACGATACCGGCCGCTTACCACAAAGTTACCAACTCTTCTCGTAAAGCCGCCCTTCTTTGCAAACTGAATAGATGCCAAAGTTACAAATATTCCGCAGTAAATGAGTACAAGCAGTAAAATTCTGGGGAAAATCGGCTTTTTCATATAGCCTAGAATAACCTTTTCGGGATGATCTTTACAACCGGTTGTTTTTATAAAAGGCTGAAAGCGTTGTTCAGATGGCTGCGCAAAAAAACAGCGTTTTCCGCAAGTGTTTGCCGCCAGCTATCCTCGCCGTTGTACCAGAATTCACCGGCAAAAAGACCAACGCCAAGATTCTTGGCAGCGGCGCAGGCCGCAGCAAAATCTACATGCCCCGTACCAAAGGGAACTTCACGGAAAATGTCCAATTTGGTTTCCTTTAGATGCAGGGCTGCAATACTGCCTCTCCCGTATTCCAGATCCGCAAGAACGCTTCCGCCCTCGGTTTTAACGGCGTTGGTAATATTGCCGATATCGGGGTAGATCTGCAGCCAGGGTGAATTGATCAGCTGGACCCAATACATTGCCTTGGCAACAGTATTGATAAACGGGGTTTCCATTGTTTCAAAGGCGAGTGTTACCCCAAAACTTGAAGCAAGCCGGACCGAATAAACCAGGCTTTCTGCAAAATAACAGCGCGTCAAATCGTTGGAAGGTGTATAATAAACATCGTAACCTGCAATTTGAATGATCCTTACACCAAGCGCTGCGGCAAGGATAATGGCTTTTTCCATAATCTCAAGACTGCGCTTGCGCTTTGCACTGTCTTCATCGCCAAGGGGAAAGCGGCGGTGACCGCTTAAACAAATTGAATAGACAGGGATCCCAATATCCATGGCAGCTGAACGCAGATCATTAATCTCGGCATTGTTCCAGTCAAGGCGGTCGAGTTTTTCATCAGATTCATCAATGGATAATTCCAGAAAATCAAATCCGGCGCCGCAGGTTTCCTGAAGTTTTTCCGGTAAACTTAAAGAGTCGGGCATGCTTTTTTCATAAAGACCGAGTCTGTAAGGTTTCATAACAATCTCTATAAATCTCCAAATCCTTCATTAATCATAGACACAAGGGAATCGACCGCTTCCTGCTCATCTTCTCCGGATGCCGACAGCTCTATCCGGATTCCCTTGCTGATTCCCAAACTCAATACAAAGGCAATGGATTTAGCATTTACAGGATCATCATCTTCGTCAAGGCGGCGTATCGTAATTTTCGATTTATATTTTCCGGCTTCATTGACAAAATCAGATCCAGGCCGTGCATGAAGACCGCGCTTGTTAATGACAGTCACCGCCTTTATATACATAGCATCTCCTGCTTATATGCTAATTCATTTTCAAGGAAATTTTCAACTTCGGCAGCAGTAGAAAATTCCTTTACCCTGTGTGCAATCCGCCCGGCTTCATCAATGGAAAGGCGCGAGAGCATACGCTTTACAGGCGCTACAGAAGCAAGGCTCATGCTAAACCTGCGAATGCCAAGCCCCACCAGTACAGCTGCCGCCAGGGGATCACCGCCCATTTCGCCGCAGACGCTTAAGGGCTTCCTCGCTTTGATAAAACTTGCGGCAACCTCGCCCAAGAGACGGAACATGGCCGGATGGAAGTTCTGGTAATAACCGGACACTGCCGGATTCATCCGATCAGCCGCTGTAAGATATTGACAGAGATCATTTGTACCAAGGCTTGCAAAATCAACTTCCCTTGCAGCCAGATCCGCAATCAAGGCAATCGAAGGTATTTCAATCATTATACCAAATTTAAAATCCTTTTTATAGACTATCCCTTCGGTGTCAAGTCCGGCTTTAACCTCTTCCAGAACGGACCTGGCCCGCCTGATGTCGTCAATTGAACTAACCATTGGCAGCATCAGATTCAGGTTTCCATAGGCGGAAGAACGCAGGGCGGCTCTTAATTGTGTTTTAAATATCTCCGGATAACAAAAGCAAAGCCTTAAGGCACGGTTTCCCAAAGAAGGATTTTCTTCTTTCGGGAGTTCCATACAGTCCAGCGTCTTGTCGCCGCCAATGTCCAGAGTACGCAAGGTAACCGGGCGTTCCCCGTAGAGTTCCAGTACCTTGCGGTAAATTTCAAATTGTTCATCTTCGCCCGGTAGATCTCTTCGGCCCATATAGAGGAATTCGGTACGGAATAAGCCCGCAAAATCGGTAAATTTAATACCTTCCAGTTCATCATCATTGGCGTTTCCGATGTTAAGGCCGATTTCTATGCGTTGACCGCATGAGGTAAGGGGATCTTTTCCCAAAAAGATTTTGGTTTCCGCCGCCCCCTTCAGGTAGTTTTCACGTTTCATCAAAAGCTGTGCTTTTGTTTTATCATCCGGCTCAGTAAACACTTCTCCACAGACAGCGTCAACTGCCGCAAAGCAGCCATGCTTTACCGCATCAAGCAGTCCGGAAATTCCAAGGACAGCAGGAATTTCGTAACTCCGGGCAATTATCGCCGAGTGGGAAGTACTGCCGCCATTCTCGGTTATAATGGCAAGAGTATTAAGCCGATCGAGAGTCACAGTATCAGAAGGAAGAAGATCTTTTGCAGCTATAATCACGGGAGAAGCAAGAACAGAAAGATCGGTTTCCGGAAGACCATTCCATATTCGGGAAAGGCGCCTATAGACATCTTCAAAATCTGTGGAACGTTCCCGAATCATTGGGTCTTTGGCCCTGAGGATCATATTGATAAATTTGGTGTACACTTTCCGGATTGCCCAATCGCCGGCCCATAGCTCAGTTTCTATTCCTTCAATAATTTCTTCATTTATTGCCGGGTCGTTAAGGATATCCATGTGTGCTTGAAAAATTTTCGCCTTATCAGGATCCTTATCCGCCATAATCGTGTATACAGAATTTATTTCCGCCGCCGCCTTTTCACGGACTCTGGCGTAGCGTTCCTTTTCACCTTTAACAGCGTCTTTATCAATAAATTTTTGTTCAGCCTGGATGCAGGAAGGACAATAAACAAATACATTCCCCATGGCAATTCCCGGAGATACAGGGTTTCCCTTTAAAATCATGCTGATTAACCTCTGACAAAGTAAACAGCCGCTTCGTTTTTGGTATGATTGGCTGCGATAATTATGTCGGCGCCGTCCACTCTGGCAACGGCAGCATTGCTGGTTCCCGCACCTTCTTCAACAACGGTAGTGAAAAATCCTTTCCCGTTTTCATGGCGCAGAACAAAGAGTTCGCAGTTTTTCCGCCTTATTCCGCCCAGGACAGCAGGTTTCCCCAGAAGATTGCATCCCACAACGGTATGGGCAAATTCAATCTCGTTCGGATATCGCCATGCAATTTCATAACCTCCGGCAGCCTTTTTGTTCACAACAAATTGATCGCCGTGAAATGGTTCTATGGTTACAATTTCATCTTCGCCGCAGCCGTCAAGATCACACATGGCGGCATCGCTGATCGGCCGGTTAATCAGTTTGGTTATGTGCCATTCTCCGTTTTTGCTCACGGGCGGAACAGCCGAAAAAAGGCCGGCGTCACTGGTCCAGATCGCGGTTTCCCGGCCCTCAAGGCGGCCACGGCAGTAACCGTGGTTTTTAGTCTGGCCGGAAAAAATTTCCTTAAACGTTATGCCATCCTCCGGCTTTGCAGGGAGTTTCCCGGCAAGGATCTTTCCGGGATCGCTCCAGTCTTCGCGATCCTTTTTACTGCCGCATAGTGTAGCAGCAAACAACAGGATCTCATCCTCAACGGAAAAAAGATCAAAACGGTGAATATAAGGCAGATTTACCAGATCTTTTACTTCCCAGCCCGCATCCGGCTGCCCGGCTTCTGAATCAGGTTCCCCTGCGGCAGGGTTCCGTTTGCCCCACACCAGTTTTGCGCCGGCAGACTGAAAGCCAGGAAAAAAGTTCTGTACTGCAATAAATTCACCGTCTCTGCCCGGTATCTGCATAAAGGACATGGTACCGCCGGCTTTTTCCCAAACAACTTCCTTTTGCCTGAAGCCTTCTCCCGTGTATGCATAACAGGGACCGCCAATGGACTCACTGGCAAATACCGCAAACAGCTTTCCCCGGGAATACAGGGTACCTGCGGCATAACATCTTTCCATAACATCAAGAATGATTTTCTTAAATTGCATTGCTTACCGTCCCAAAAAATATTTCCCGATAGCCAAAGCAACGCCGTTTTCATCATTGGTTCCGGTAACAACTGTTGCCTTGCTTTTAACCTCATCATCCGAGTTTCCCATGGCCACTGATAAACCGGCTGCTTTAAACATGGGTATGTCATTATAATAATCACCGAATACGCAAATTTCCTTTTCGCTTATACCCATTATACGGGCAAGATTCTGAACACCGGTTCCCTTA
>JGI24702J35022_10000020_pt1 | contig 63319 bp, 51 predicted proteins | sample TergutTh196P4_FD_35022 | JGI IMG/M metagenome (IMG submission 35022) | reverse complement strand
AGTCAGCGGCTACGGTTGGTGCGGGCGGGGAATAGCCCTGCGCGCCGCCGGAGCCGGCATGAAGGTCATCGTATGCGAAGTCGACCCGGTCAAGGCGCTAGAGGCCCATATGGACGGGTATCGGGTGATGCCTGCCGTCCAAGCAGCAGCGGAGGCGGATATCTGGGTTACAGCCACCGGAAACATCAGGGTCGTCGGTGAAGCCGTCTTTGGGAACCTCAAAGACAAGGCCATACTGGCCAATGCCGGCCATTTTAACGCTGAGATAGATGTGGACTGGCTAGCTGACAACTGTGTGGAGAAAAACGAGCTGAAAGCACTTGTCGACGAGTATGTGCTGGCAGATGGGCGCTCGGTAATCCTGCTGGCTGAAGGCCGGCTGGTAAACCTCGCTGCTGCTGAGGGGCATCCGGCCGAAGTCATGGACATGAGCTTTGCCAACCAGGCCTTGGCAAGCGAGTACCTAGTGCACGAAGCTAAGGGCCTGTCCAAAGGAGTTCATCAGATCCCTGACGAGATAGACAACCAGATCGCCCGTTTAAAGCTTGCTAGCCTAGGTGTGGGTATCGACAAGCTGACAGTAGAGCAAAGCGAGTACTTGGCTTCCTGGCAGTCCGGGACCAGTTAGTTAATCAAGCAGCAGGCAATCAAACGTTAGCTAGCCAGCTAGCAGGAAGGAGCCAGCTAATGACAGATAGACAAAAGGCTGACCTAAGCAGAATACCCCGTAGCATCTGGTGGGACATCGATGCTACAAACGGGCGTCCGGGAGTCTTCTTGCTTGACCAGACCCGCCTGCCCCTAGTCGGTGATGTCCTTTGTTGCCAAAAACTCGAAGGAGTCGAGCTGGCCATCAAGACGCTTGCTGTCCGGGGAGCCCCGGCTTTAGGCATAGCAGCTGCAATGGCAATCGCTGTCTGGAGCGAGAACGAGTCTACGGCTACCACTGTCGACGAATGGCTTTACGGTGTCGACACGCAAGCAGCAAGGATATCGCTGGCTCGGCCGACAGCAGTAAACTTGGCCTGGGGAGCCAAACGCCTGAAAGACTACAGCCATGACCAGGCCTTGAAAGGCAAAAGCTTGGCAGAGTTGAAAGAAGACATCGTAAGCTTCGCATCGCAGATGGCTGTCCAAGACGAGGCTGTCAATCGGGCTATCGGTGAAAATGGCGCGCCTTTGCTTAAAAAGGGCTCGCGCGTCCTCACCCACTGTAACGCCGGGTCCTTGGCAACTGCTTTTTTCGGCACGGTCGGAGGAGTGATCTATACAGCCTATGGGCAGGAGCGGCTTAGCCATGTCTGGGTCGACGAGACCCGCCCGCTCAACCAGGGCGGCCGCTTGACCGCTTGGGAGCTGATGGTTGCTGGAGTGCCTTGTACCCTGATATCGGACAGCATGGCGGCCTCTGTGATGCAGGCGGGCTGGGTCGATATGGTCTTAGTAGGGGCTGACAGGATATGCGCAAACGGGGACGTAGCAAACAAAATCGGAACGCTGATGCTTGCCATCGCCGCGCATTATTACGATATCCCCTTCTATGTTTGTGCCCCGTTATCAACTATTGACGCCTCTCTTAGCGAAGGCTCGCAGATACCGATCGAGCAGCGCGATCGCCGCGAACTGGCTGGCTTTACAGCAACCGGAACAATCCTGGCTGATGACGAGACCACGAGCAGGGCACTTGGCATGCTTACCCTAGCCGGCCCCCGAAACATCAAGTTTGCTCATGGGCACGAGATGTCGATATACCGCAAAGACGAGGCCTATGCCTTTGATGCCTGGTTTATGAACACTCCTCCAGACGTGCCGATATACAACCCGGCCTTTGATGTGACCAGTGCCTCGCTGATAACCGGCATCATCACCGAGGCCGGGGTGTTCCCGGCATCCGAGATAACAAAGGCCCTGGCATAATCAAGCGCTTTCGTGAAGTCCTAACATCGGGAGAAGCCCAAAGGCTTTTATGGCTTTGACATCGGTCAATCATGCAAGACACGAGTGATTTAAGAAGGCCTGTGCCTGCCTGCCATCCGATAGTAGAAGGCTTGTTGGAGCTAGTCTACCCGACACGGTGCGTAGTTTGCGAAAAGGCAGGCTCGCTGCTTTGTGGGCAAGACCGAAGCAAGCTTGTCTATATCGATCACACTTTGGCCTGTCCGCGCTGTGGCGCTCCTTTTGGCCGAAAGCTCTGTACTGAATGCGTGACTCGCGAAGGCTTCGAGGAGTTCGCTTTCCAAGAAGCGCTAAGCGTCTTGGTCTATAACAAAGTCGCCGAGTCATTGGTAAGGAAGTACAAAGACGAGAACGAGAGGCGTCTGGCAACGGTACTTGCTGGCTTGACTGCCGATGCCCTTCCTTTAGAGTGGCGTTTATGGGCAGATGGGCTAAGTTGGATACCAGCAGACAGCAACGCTTTGCAGAGACGGGGCTTTGACCATATCAAAGCCTTTAGCTACGAGTTGTCGGTTATGTTGGACCTGCCCGTTTACGACTTGTTGGACAAAGCAGCAAAAACCGACCAACGTGCCCTGACTAGGGCTTTACGACGAGAAAACGCTTTTACCTTGTTCAGTGTAAAGACGCCTGGCTCGCAGTCCAGCCCATTGGCATTAGCAAGGCTCAATAAAGGACTTAAATATAAGAACCTGATCTTGCTTGATGATGTTTTTACAACTGGTGCAACACTTGACGCTGCCAGCACAGTGCTCAAGGCTGCTGGCTTTGGGCATCTCCGAGCCTTGACTGTGGCGAGGGTCTGGTAAGGCTTGTATCAAAACCATCAAATCGATATCATTTAAATAATTAGCAAGAACACTCACGCCAGCGAGTCATCGTTTGTTTCAGGAGGCAAGATGAGATTAAAGCATGTTGTAAGTACCAGCATCAGATCATTGATGCTGATATCGCTTTTGGCTAATACGTCAGCTTTTTTAGTTGCATGCAGCAATAATGCCTTTCCGGAAGAGGGGCTTGGCGAGGGCAGGTATCGAGTCGGCTACGATATCCCTGCTGGAGAGTACGTGCTTGTTGCAATAGATATAGATATGACTAGTTGGCAATTATTATCGCAAGCTAATGATAAAGACAGTTACGAGATCGCCTCGGACATGGGGCTTCCTCGCTCGATTGTCACTGTCAGAGACAACGAGGTGCTGATCGTTAACAGTGGGGTCTTGTATGCTTTCAACGATGCCCAGAAGAGCACTGACAAAGTTACAAAGACAGAAGGCATGTACAAAGTCGGCTTCGACCTAAGCCCTGGTGAGTACATTATCAAACAAACGGGCCCTTATGCATATTTTAAGGTCTCACCTGACAGCAGGCATAACTCGCTCACAATAACTGCCAGTGGCAGGGTCGAAGGCCAAATCTACCTGACAGTTAAAGCAGGCCAGTATTTATGGCTAAGTGCCTGTGAGGCGATCATCCCCATTACAGAAAAAGGCATCGGCCAAGCAAAACAGCAAAACTATAATTATCAACCTGGAAAGGCGCTTCCTGCAGGAATGTATAAAATCGGCGTTGACATACCATCTGGCGAGTATGTGGCTTTGTCGCCAGACGACATATGGATTATGGTGGCGTCTGATTCTACAGGCGAGAATGAAAGCATTATCGGCGTTGTGAGCTGTCGCAACCATGCGTATATAGATGTGGCCGAAGGCCAATACATGTCTTTGGAGGGTTGCCAGTTATATTATCTAGAAGATGCTCCGAAATTTGAGTTTGAGGGATTCTTGCCTGAAGGCATATACAAGGCTGGTACCGATCTACCTGCTGGAGAATATGTTCTAGTATCCCCGGAAAATGACTTCATCACTTGTTACATGTATCTATCGGCAATCCCGGATTATGATGCTTTCAAGTACCTCGTCTACATTCAGGGAAGGAGTATAGTTACTGTCGAAGAGGGAGAATACATAAGTATCAAACAAGCAGTGCTTTACACCTTCGACACTGCACCGAAAATCGAGTTGACTGGGACGCTAGGGCCTGGAATGTATAAAGTTGGAGTTGACCTGCCTAGTGGAGAATACCTGATCCGGTCTATTGACAGCTTAGCCAGCTGTGCCATAAAGTCAGACAGTCGACACGGCTATGGGTCTACGGAATATTTTGAATATGTCGATGCAGAGGTATCAGTTACAGTCGCAGAAGGTCAGTATCTTGAGCTCAACGGCTGTGAGTTGGTTTTTTAGATTGAGTATATAAGCAGTTAAGAAACGAGGTCTTATCCAGATGAAAACAAGTGTCGCGAAACCACTTGATGGGCGGGTAGCGCTTACCATCACAGCCGAGGCCAACGAGGTCGATGATGGGATTTCCTATTTGATGACGAAGCTTGCTCAAGAAAACGGTATCGATATACAGCAGTCTTTTGATATCGAATTCGATTTACGGGCAAAAGTAGGCAGTGATTTTTTGAGCTCGTACCTAAACACACAAGTTCCTTTGTTCCTTGCTGCCCGGGCTGTTGGCAACGAGCGGCTGGAGACCGTCCTAGACCCTGAGCTACAAGGCAGGGTCCCCAGGGTCGAAAAAGGCAAGGCTTTGACCTTTCAAGCTTCAGTGATACAAAAACCACGCTTTGAGCTAAGCAGCTATGAGCCGGTAAGCATCGACGTCCAGACCGTCACTGTCAGCGAGGAAGAGATCGATGCCCAGCTTTACATGGTAGCCGAGGGTTTTGCTACTTTTGCCACTGGCGAGGATGGCGAGCCAGACCCAAACCAACGGATAATCCCGGCAGTTACCGACAAATGGGTGGAAGAGACGATACCTGGCTGCCATAGTGTGATGGAACTGCGCGAGAAGCTAAGGGAGAACGGCTTGCGGTACAAAGAGTCCGAACAACGGGAATATATCAACTACAAGGCTTCGGCAGAGCTAGCCAAGCGTCTGGAGGGTACGATTCCAGAAGATGTTTTCGAGTTGACGCGTAACGACTTGATAGTCTCCCTTCAGCGGAATCTTGAAGTGCAAGGTCGCACCCTTGACGAGTTCGTAAAGTCCCAAGGCGGTCAGGCTGCTTTTTATGCCCAGTCCATGGTACAGACAAACAATGTGCTCAAGCAGGGATTTGCCCTCGATGCCCTAGCCCGGCATTTGAACATGCGCCTGACTGCAGAAGACATCAGCCTGGCTTTTTCAAACATGGCCCCTGGCTTGGAAGACATCGCCCGAGCCGACTTTGAGCGGACAGGCAGAATGTATGTGATGGAAGAAGCAGCCATGCGTATAAAAGCTACTCTATGGTTAGTAGATCATGCTATTATTAATTATGTGGAGGAGGAGCCTGAGGAAGAGGCCATAGACTATGTAGGCGACGAGTCTGACAGCTAGAGCATGCTGGAAAAACCTTAAAAAAACCTTGTTTCAAGTCAAAACATGCTACTATGAAGGGCATCTTAGAGCTTGAATGCATTGTCTTAGGAGGTTCATAAATGATAGCTGTTATTCTAGCTGCTGGTCTAGGGACTCGGTTTTTACCAGTCACAAAAGCAATACCAAAAGAAATGCTGCCGATTGTAGACAAGCCTGCGATTCAATATATCGTCGAGGAGGCAGACGCAGCAGATGCTGACCCCATTGTCATCGTGACCAGCAAGTCGAAGCCTGCCATCGAGGCCCATTTTGAAAGGGAGGCGGACTATGAGACTTATTTGGAAGAGCATGACAAGGCTGATTATGCCGAGAAAATCCGCACATTAAGCAAATACCCTGTAGCTTTTGTCTATCAAGAAGAGCAGCTTGGGTCAGGACATGCTGTCAATTGTGCGCGGGACATGATTTTAGCGTCTGGCACTGCCTTTTCATCTGAGAACCTGCAAACCGACAAGGCTACCGAGCCGTTCTTTGTCTTGCTCGGTGACGTTATCGTACCGAACAACGACATGCTCCAAAAGATGATGGAGGTCTCTAAGGCCCACGATATGGCAAGCGTCATAGCTGTCAACAGGGTTTCTATAGAAGAGACCAAGCGCTATGGTGTCATTGACGGGATCGACTTAAGCGACCAGGGCGAACAAGGGGTTTGGCAGGTAAGGGGCCTGGTCGAAAAACCGCAGAGTGACCCGCCGTCAAATCTGGCAATATTTGGCAGGTACCTATTGTCACCGAAGGTCCTACAGATCCTGCCCTTGATCGAGGCAGACGCCAATGGTGAGTACCAACTGACCGATGCCCTGGTTGAACTGATCAAGACAGACGAAATGTATGCCCTGGAGATAAAAGAAGACGATGGCTACGATGTGGGAACGATCAAAAACTGGTTGATTGCCAACCATATGCTGTCGCAAGAGAACCCTGAATACACGAACCTGTGATTATTAGGGTAATTGCTTTTTTAGGCAGGCCTTGGCTTGTTGAAAAAAGCAGGCTTGGACAATGGTTTGGACAAGCGTCTGCAAAGCCCAAAAGACTTATGCCTTGGCTGCAACCAGTCGCTTTTCGTGGTAACCTATGGCATGCGGTAATTACACTGGTTTAATTGGCAAGAGCAGAGAACTGATCAGACTGGTGTGATGCCATTTTTACATGCAAACCTGACTTGGAGGTAGCACAATGGATTTTCCCGTTATAGCGGCTGCGAAAATCTTTGGTTTGGGGATGCCTGAGTTATTAGTGATATTAGGCGTTGCTTTACTTATATTCGGACCGAAGAACCTGCCAAAACTTGGGGAGACATTGGGAAAGACCGTAAAAGGTGTTCGCGATGGCATGGAGGGCAAAGAGCTCGATGAGGCTGACATCGTCGAAGAAGGCATAGTCGAAGAAGACATCGTCGAAGACGACGATGATGACGAATATGAAGAAGTGGTGGTCCGCAGGAAGAAAAAACCGAGCGTCAAGTAGCATTTAGTTATTCTTAAGCTACAACGCGGTGGGCGACAATTCTCGCGTACCGCGTTGTCTTGTATTTGTATGTGTCCGATTTATCGTACCTTTGACCGCAAAGGAGCAAAGGAGTAATAATGGCTAAAGAAATCACCTTGACACCAGAGGGTAAAGAAAAGCTCCAAGCCGAGCTTTACGAGCTTGAGACAGTCAAAAGGATTGAGATAGGCGAACGTATCCGAGTGGCTAGAGAGTTCGGTGACATATCAGAGAACTCAGAATACGACGATGCCAAGAACGAACAGGCTTGGATTGAGAGCAGGATAGCTGAAATCACTCAGATCTTGGCAAACTCGTCTATTGTAGAACTGCCAAAACGCCCCAGCCGGGTGGTCGTAGGCAGCCAGGTAACAGTAGCAATGGGCGATGGCAGCGAAAGAAAGCTGACTATTGTGGATGCAGCTGAGGCCGATTCGTCTGAAGGACGGATCTCTCACGAGTCGCCTGTGGGCGCTGCACTGCTCAGCCGCAGGAAGGGCGAGGTCGTGCAAGTCGATATACCGAACGGCACAACCTTGGAGCTGACTGTATTAAAGATCGGGTAAGAGATGACAGATAACCAAGACAGGCAAAAAACCAACAATGAGTCCTTAGATAGCGGAACAGCCAGCCAAACTGCGCTTGAAAAAGAGCCAGATAGCGCCTCGTCAGTAGAAAACGAGGTCAGGCTGGCCAAACGCCAACGCTATATTGACGCCGGGGCAGACCCCTATGGGGACGATTTTTCGATAAGCCACCATATATCCGAGCTGGAAGAGCGTTATAGCGCCCTAGAGGACGATACAGATACCGATGACGAGGTGGGTATTGCCGGCCGCATCGTGGCAATACGCGACCAAGGCAAGATAGTGTTCATGGTCGTGCGCGACTCGACTTCTGAAATACAGCTGTTCATTCGCATAGATGTGATTGGCGAAGAGGCTTTTGCCCAGGTCAAAGAACTAGATATAGGGGACTGGGTAAACGCCGAGGGCACTGTGTTGCGAACGAGGCGCGGCCAATTGTCGATTGCACCGCATAAGGTCAAGCTGGTCTCAAAAGCCTTAAGGCCCCTGCCTGAAAAATTCCATGGCTTGGCTGACCGGGAAACCCGCTACCGGCAGCGCTATGTCGACCTGATTGTGAACCCTGAGGTAAAAAACGCCTTCGAAAAGCGCTTTGTCATCGTATCGACCCTGCGTGCTGTGGCGATCGAACGTGGCTTTATCGAAGTCGAGACACCGATGCTGCATGCAATACCAGGTGGTGCCACTGCCCGCCCCTTTGTGACTCACCATAACGCCTTGTCCCGTGACTATTATTTGCGAATAGCCCCTGAGCTGCATTTAAAAAGGCTGCTAGTCGGCGGTTTTGAAAGAGTCTTTGAGATCAACCGCTGTTTTCGGAACGAAGGCATGGACCAGATCCATAACCCCGAGTTCACTACTTTCGAGGCCTATCAGGCCTTTAGCAACCAGGCAGGCATGAAGGAGCTGACCCGCGAGCTGATCCAGCGTGCCTGTTTGGCAGCCAACGGCAGCCTGCAAATCACTTATCAAGGCAATGAGATCGACTTGTCTGGAGAGTGGTCGTCTAGGACAATGATCGACTTGGTCAGTGAGGCTGCTGGTACAGAAGTATCATTTAACAGAACCCTTACAGAACTGAAAACCTTAGCGAACCATTATCAGATTTCCTTACAAGACTCATGGGGGAAAGGTAAAATAATCGTCGAACTATACGAGAAGCTTGTAGAGCGCAATCTCGTACAGCCGGTATTCGTCACAGAGCATCCATTGGAGACATCTCCCTTAGCCAAACAAAAAGCAGATGACCCCAATGTGACGGACCGTTTCGAGCTATTGATCTGTGGTTCTGAGTATGCGAACGCTTTCACAGAGCTAAACGACCCTGTTGAACAGCAAAGGCGGTTTGAGTCACAGCTGGCAGCTCGGGCAGCAGGCGACGACGAGGCAATGGGCTTTGATGCCGACTATATACGCGCATTGGAGTTCGGAATGCCCCCGGCTGGAGGTATGGGGCTTGGTGTGGATCGACTAACAATGCTACTGACTGACTCCGCTTCGATCCGAGACGTCTTACTCTTTCCCCATATGCGCGACGAAGTGTGAAGTTGCCTCGACTGTATCAGCATCGTTTAAAACAATGTACCGTTTATAACAGCCGAGGCCTTTAAGACAAGGGAGATGAAATGTCGTTTGACAGATTTACCGAAATGGCTAGGAATGTCTTAGCCATCGCTCAGGACGAGGCACGCTTGCTTAACTCCAGCCTCGTTGGCACTGAGCATCTACTGTTAGCCCTACTAAAGGTACCAGAAGGCGTTGCTGCACAAGCCCTAAGCTCGCTAAACGTAAGCTATGACAACGCGCTGGAGCAGGTAAAGGCCTTGATTGACGAACAGGACGAGTCGCCGGAAGGCCATTTGAGCTTCACTCCCCGGGTAAAACGGGTCTTGGAGTTCGCCTTGCGTGAAACGATGAAGCTCGGCCATACCAATATATCAACAGAGCACCTCCTGCTAGCCATAGCCCGTGAGGGCAATGGTGTGGCGATCCAAGCGTTAAGCCAGCTTGGCATTGAGGCCAGCATGGTCAGAGCAGCAGTCATCGAACTGCTGCAGAAGGCACCGACCACCCATGGAGGCCCTTATCCCGCTGAGGAGTTCTACGACTCGGAGAATGCTGGGATACTGGACGATTTCGGGACCAACCTCACCGACCAGGCTAAACAAGGCAAACTTGACCCAGTGGTTGGCAGGGAGCGCGAGATCGAGCGCGTGATGCAGATTCTATCCAGACGCACGAAGAACAACCCCCTGTTGATCGGCGACCCGGGCGTCGGCAAGACAGCGATCGCCGAAGGCTTGGCCCAGATGATCGCAATGGAGCAGGTCCCCGATATTTTGCGCCACAAGCAATTGATCACCCTCGACGTTGCAGCCTTGGTAGCTGGGTCAAAGTACCGGGGCGAGTTCGAGGAGCGTATGAAGCGCGTGGTCAAAGAGGCCAAAGACCGTGACGACGTGATCTTGTTCATCGATGAGATCCATACCATCATCGGTGCAGGCTCGGCGGAAGGCTCGATCGATGCGGCCGCCATATTAAAGCCGCCTTTGTCAAGGGGCGAGATCCAGATCATCGGTGCAGCCACTTCCGAAGAATACCGCAAGCATATCGAAAAAGACGCTGCTTTGGAGCGCCGCTTCCAAACGGTCGTCATCAACGAGCCCGACCATGATGCCGCGGTGAAGATCCTAGAGAGCCTAAGGGACCGCTACGAGGACCACCACCGGGTGCGCTTCACTGATGAGGCTATCGAGGCTGCTGTGACTTTGGCCGACCGTTATGTCCAGGACCGTTTCCTGCCTGACAAGGCCATCGACGTCCTAGACGAGGCGGGCGCCCGGATGCGCATCCGCAACATGACCATTCCCAACGACCTCAGCGAGATCGACCAGAAGATCCGCCAGGTACGGGTGGAGAAGGATGCCGCAATTGCCAGTGAGGACTTCGAGCAGGCAGGCGTCTTGCGTGACCAAGAGCACAAGCTGGTCGCCGAGCGCACCAAGCTTGAAGACGAGTGGCGCAACGACTCGACCAAGCACATAGCATCGGTGGGAGCCTCCGAGATTGCCGACATCATCTCGATGTCGACAGGCGTGCCGGTAACCGACTTGACCGAGGCAGAGACCGACAAGCTGCTGCGTATGGAAGAAGTGCTGCACGAGCGGATCATCGGCCAAGACGAGGCCGTCGTTGCCGTTTCAAAGGCCATTCGCCGTTCGCGGGCCGGCTTGAAAGACCCTAAGCGCCCTGCTGGATCGTTCATTTTCTCTGGGCCGTCCGGTGTCGGCAAGACAGAGCTGTCGAAAGCCTTGGCCGAGTTCCTGTTCAACACTGAAGAAGCCCTGCTCTCCTTTGACATGAGCGAGTATATGGAGAAACACACAGTTTCCCGCCTGGTAGGCTCGCCTCCTGGCTATGTCGGGTATGACGAAGGCGGCCAGCTGACCAAGGTTGTGCGTCAAAGGCCGTATTCCGTCATCTTGTTCGACGAGATAGAAAAAGCCCATCCCGATGTTTTCAATATCCTTCTCCAAATCCTCGAAGAAGGCCGCTTGACCGACGGGCAAGGCCGGAAGGTAGACTTCCGCAATACCATAGTGATCATGACCACCAACGTTGGCGCCCGGGAGATCTCCCAGAGCACCCCTGTAGGCTTTGGGGCGAGCGGTTCTCGGGGACTGGCCGACGAAGAGATCAACAGCCGTGTGATGACTGAGATGAAAAAGCTCTTCAGGCCGGAGTTCTTAAACCGCATTGACGAGATCATCGTCTTTAAGACCCTGACCGACTCGCAGATTGCCGAGATTGTCGAGCTCCTAGTCTCCGACCTGCGGGACCGTTTGATTGCGCAGAACATGAGTATCGAGCTGACCGAGGCTGCGAAGAAGCATATTGCCGATGAAGGCACTGACGCTGCCTTCGGGGCCCGTCCTTTGCGAAGGGCCATCCAGCGCCTAGTGGAAGACCCTATATCCGAGCAAGTTTTGGCAGGCAGATGGGCTCCCGGCACAATCATCTCGGTGGACTATGACGGCGAGGAGATTAGCTTTGCAGGCGCCGAGGGCGAGATCCCGTCGCCACGTAAGAAGACCAGCATCAAACAAGAGGCCGAATTGATTACCTCCTTCTTTGGAGCTGGCGGCAGCGAGCGAAACGACGGCGGGGGAGACCCGCTGCCGGTACCAGACGACGGCTCTGGAGACAGGCAAGACGCCCTGCTATAAACTGCTAAAGCCGAATAAACCCATTTGATCCATCACACCGCCCGTTTACGCCTATCGTAAGCGGGCGGTTTGCATCGTGTTATAATCGTACGAATCGTGAATGACATTCAAACGCAGTTTTAAGGCTTGCAGTGGCAGTTAGAGAAGGCATTTTTGGTTTTGGTAAGAAAGGAGAACGGAATGTCACAACCAGCAGCAGGGTGGTATCCAGATCCAAGTGGCGACTCCACGAAGATACGTTATTGGGATGGTGTCCAATGGACTAACGATGTTCGCGAAAACACAACGACACCTGGGACAGTGCAGCCTGGTTCAGGCTCAAGCCAAACCGAGGCCAGCAGCCCGACTTCAGGTTATACATCGGCTCCAGCTTATACGGCAACTTCGACGACAAGCACCAACACATATGGAAGCCCAACCCAGCCGACGACTGCCTCGACACCAGGCTATCAGACGCCAGGGGCCTATCAGGCTCCAGGGCAAATGGCTGCCTATGGCCAGCCCACTGCAACAGCCCCAGCCAAGGACAATGCCCCTTTGGCCAAGGCCGGCTTCTTTTGCGCTGTTGGTGGCTGTGCTTTAAACATACTCAGTTTCTTCATGTCTACAGTGGCATCGTTCTTTGCTGCCATCTTTTTAATCAGCTATATCTTGGCGATACCGGCAATCATCCTCAGTGCCATAGGCTTGAAAAGCTCCAAGCGGGGATTGGCGATTACCGGTTTGGTAGTAGGCATCCTAGGGGTCGTATCGTTCATATTGTTCATGCTTTTGGTTTTCGTCGTACTACGAGACTACAGTTACCTGTATTAACGGGCAGGCAGGTGGTTTTTTAAAAGCCCTTGCAGGAGATCTGATGCATGACTGATGGGAGCCCTAGACTAGAGTCGTCGCTAGCAGCACAGGGAAGGCTTGCTGACCAGCCAAGTTCAGCTGTAGTCATAGTGGCTGGCGGCAACGGCGAGCGCTTTTTGCACGAAGGCGGCAAGCAGCTGTTCAGCATTCTGGGAAAGCCTATACTGACCTGGAGTGCCTTGGCTTTTGATGCTGTGGCTGAAATAGGCCAGATTGTCATAGTAGCCCCCGAAGACAGGCTGGACGAGTACTATCAAGCGGCAATCGCTGGCTTTTCTTTCGTCACCCCAGTCAAAATGGCCCCCTCCGGTGTGATTAGGCAAGAATCGTCGTTTTCCGGCATCAGTGCCGTCGACGACCAATTCGACTTCATTGCCATCCACGATGGGGCACGCCCTTTGATTACCCCTGACTATATCGACCATCTGATCTCTGTCTTGCGAGGCGACCTTGAGATCGACGGGGCTGTCATTGGGTACCCGGCGATTGACACGCTAAAACTCGTCAACGACCGTTATATACTTGGCTCCCCTGACCGCTCGCTGCTCTGGGCTGCCCAAACACCACAGATCTTCCGGGCACAGATAATCCGCGAGGCACATGTCGCAGCATTGGCAGAAGGCTTTGTGGGGACTGACGACTCATCGTTGGTGGAAAGGATTGACGGCCGCGTCGTCATCGTCCAAGGCCCTCGGGACAATATCAAACTGACAGTCCCAGAAGACGCTGTAACGGTACAAGCTGCCCTGCAGAGCCGTTTGGATTTGGATAAAAGCACAAGATGGGACTAAGGATCGGCATAGGGTACGACGTACATGCTTTTGCCAAGCCCGAAGACCACCGCTTATTAGTCATTGGCGGGGTCGTTTTCGACCATGACCGTGGCCTGGCTGGTCATTCTGATGCCGATGTCTTGACCCATGCTGTAGCCGATGCCTTGTTGGGGGCTGCCCGGCTGGGCGATATCGGCGAGTACTTCCCCGATAATGACATCAGGTACCTGGGGGCGGACTCTATTGGGCTTTTAGGCGAGGTGGCGAAGCTGGTCAGCGATGCCGGTTATCGTATAATCGACGTAGACTGTGTCGTTTCGGCTCAGCAGCCGCGGGTTTCTCCACATAAAGAAGCGATGCGGGCAAGGCTTGCCCAGGCGTTGGGGCTCGGTGTCGATGCAGTCGGCATTAAAGCGACGACGACTGAAGGCCTAGGGGCGATCGGCAGGTCTGAAGGGATTGCTGCCACAGCGGTCGCATTGTTAGAGACGGTCTGAGCGGGTTTTAATAAGATTGGTGGGAATTGATGAGGATCTATAACACATTGTCGCGCCGCAAAGAGGAGTTTGTTCCCTTAAAAGCAGGCGAGGTAGGTTTTTATGTGTGTGGCCCGACTGTCTACAACCATATCCACATTGGAAATGCTAGAACGTTTATATCATTTGATGTGATACGCCGTTACCTGGAATACCGGGGTTACAATGTGCGGTTTGTCCAAAACATCACCGATGTCGACGACAAGATAATTAACCGTGCGTTCGAAGAAGGAACCACTACCGAGGATATTGCGCAAAAATACACGAAGGCCTTTGTCGAAATGATGCAGGCCATTGGCGTCAAGGAGCCGACTGTGCGGCCCAAGGCCACTGAAGAGATCCCCACGATGGTCAGCCTGATTGAGGGCCTGGTCTTGTCCCAGCATGCCTATGTCGTCGACAACGACGTTTACTTTGCAGTGCGGTCCTATGCAGGCTATGGAGAGTTGAGCAGGCGCAACATTGACCATCTGATCAGCGGTTTTCGTGTCGATGTGGACGAGCGCAAGAACGACGCCTTGGATTTTGCCTTATGGAAGGCAGCGAAGGCCGGGGAGCCTGCATGGGAGTCTCCATGGGGCCTTGGCCGGCCGGGGTGGCACATTGAGTGCTCGGCTATGAGCCGACGCTATCTGGGCGAAAGCTTCGATATCCATGGCGGGGGAGAAGACCTGATATTTCCCCACCATGAGAACGAGATTGCCCAATCCAAAGCAGCGGGAGACGGCTTTGCCCGCTATTGGCTGCATTGCGGGATGCTGACGATAAATGACGAAAAGATGAGTAAATCGACTGGCAACTACCTGCTGCTAAAGGATGTTTTGGGTCAGGTCTCACCACAGGCCTTGCGTCTGTTGATGCTCCAGACCCACTACCGGTCGCCTTTCGACTATTCCAGCGACCGGTCTGACGAGGCTACGGCAGCCTTGATGCGGGTCGAGAACTCGTTACGCAACCTTGATATGCTCGTATATTCTGATGATATAGTTATCGATGATAGGGCTGTCGAAGAGCTACAAGAGCGTATCGCCATAGCCGAGTCGGGCTTTCAAGAACAGATGGACGATGACTTTAACACTGCTGGCGCGATAGCTGCGATCTTTGCCTTGATCAGCCATGTAAACACGTTGTTTGCCTCGGGCACGGCCAGCTCGAGGCTCCAAGCCCTGGCTTTGCAGGCAGCAGCCACCATTCGAAACCTACTGGCTGTGCTAGGGGTCGACTTGGCCAGCAGTCCTAAAGCGACAAGTGGGCTGCCCGATGGAGTCCTCGACTTGGCTAGGCTTTTGCTTGATTACCAAGGAGACGACATCGGCGAGGCAGCGGATGCCTTAGCCGGCCTGCGGGCAAAGGCCCGGACAGACAAAGACTGGCCGGTCGCCGATGCAGTCCGGGACGGTTTGAGCGCCTTGGGCATCATTGTTGAAGACACGCCCAGGGGGACTCGAATGTTTCTCAATACGAGGTTGGACGAAGATGAGTGACTGGCGTGCCCAAAGCAAGAACATCAATGATGCCTACCAATACCAGTATGCGACACTATTCGACTTGGTCGCTTCCAGCCGTAACAAGAAGAACGCCCTGATCGTCGCCCTCGACCATATTACCGACGTAGGCAACTTCGGGGCTATTATCCGTAGCGCCGAAGTAGTGGGGGCAACCGGCGTCCTTATCCCCAATAAAAGGGCTGCCCAGGTCAACGAGACGGTCTACCGGACATCGGCAGGGGCAATCGAATACATCAGGGTCGCCCGGGAGACGAACATCCACCATGCAGTCCGGCAATTGAAGGAAGAGGGCTTTTGGATTGCTGGTGCTACCGAACATGCCAGCATGGATGTCTGGTCGGCACCTTTAGAGGGGCGTATCGTGCTGGTCTTGGGGTCAGAGGACAAAGGCTTGTCCCGATTGGTCCGAGAGCAGTGCGACTTTGAGTTCAAGCTGCCACAATACGGTTTCACCCAGTCTTTAAATGTTGCCCAGGCAGCTACAGCTATCATGTACGAATGGCGTCGGCGAGTCGTTAGCGAGTCTGGCTAGCATAATGCCTGAACAAAAGAAACTATTGATTGTCGACGGGTATAACGTCCTACGCTCCGGCAGCCATTACGAGGGCTTGCGCTCGCTGATGCCCGACTATGGCGACGAGGCGTTCAACGCCGCCCGAGAGGCGCTGATCAACGATGTCGGTGTCTTTGCCGGCCATGAGTACCATGCCCTGGTTGTCTTCGATGGCGGGGGGAACCGGTTTTCGGACGGCCAGCCCAGCAACATCGGCGGGGTCGAAGTGGTCTTCTCCCCAGCCGGAGTGACAGCAGACACCGTGATCGAAGAGCGGGCGAAACAAGCTGCTGCCAAGAGAGTCGAGGTCCTAGTCGTTACGTCCGATGCAACCACCCAGTGGACAGTGCTGGACAGCCAGGTCAGACGGATGTCGGCGAAAGGCTTCTACGAGGAGTTGAAAGCCTTGGAGTCCGAGATGGAGCCTTATAACAAGCAGTCTCCTGGAAAGAACACCCTTGGCGAGCGACTGCCCCCTGAAGTGCTTAAAGAGCTAAAAGACCGCTTTGGATAAAAAAAGCCCCGCTGTTAGACGGAGCTTTTTAGTAAAAGGCTTTGTCTCGAGGTTCGGTTTTTTAAGCTTTTGTCGACCCTGGTGCCGCCGCTGCTGCCTCAGCCGCCGCCGCTGCCGCCCTCTCGGCGTTTTCAGCAGCGCATTCGGCTGCATAGTCGTCCTTAATCCTGTACCCGAGGGTGAAGACTAAGGCAGCGACGATATAAAGCGCCAAAGTGATGCCGATCCAGATCGTAACGAACCAGCCGGTATCGGCCATTGTCGAGAGGCCTCCTGGATTGGCAACATAACCGGAGCTTTCCAGAATGTAGGCAAAAATAGGCCCGGATGCGATGAAGCCCAGTTTGATCGGGATATTGTTCAAAGACATTAAGAAGGGCCGGTTGTCGACACCGGTCTCATAAAGCTGCACTTCTGCGGCATCCAACCAAAGGTTGATGCCCCAGGTGCCAGAAATTGATGTACCTAAAGACATAACGCTTGTAGCAATGATATAGAGCCAGACATTGCCATCGCCAAACAACATAATCACAACATAGATCAAAGAAACCCAACAATACATGAACACGGACGAGTTCTTCTTCCCCAGCCTGCGTGCTATCGGTGGGCAGATAATCGCTGTACCAAGGGCTACAAAACCAGCAATCGTACCAGCCAAGGCCTGGTAGCTGACGTCGCCAATGGAATAGTTATAGTAATACATGACACCGGTACCAAAGACTTGTCCAGCTATACCGACACTGATCGCACTGAAAAGCAAGACTAGGATAGCCTTGTTGCTGCCAGCCGCTTTATACATTTGGCCAATTGACACCCTCTGGGCGTTAACTACACTAGCCTCGGCATCTTTTGGCTCATATGGTGCGCTAATGACATAAAGCATATAGTTAGCTATCATAAATACGATAAAGTAGATAATAGCGACATAGAAATACCCAGGTAATCCTATGTTCAAGAAGAAAAGGATCAAAGGCATCGATATTGCCGATATACCGATTCTAGCAGCACTCATGCCCCTTAGCTGCATTTGGGTGATAGCCACCCGGTTGGCCGGGTTGGCACCGGCGATTTTCATCAGAATAGTGTTTCCGACGACAGTGCTGAAATTCATTGGGAAGTGGATGCAGCAATAACCGATAATCAGAATAACCAGTTTTGGGGCCAAAGCGATATTTGGGTTGCTAAAACTTACCACACCGCCCAGTCCCGAAATCAGCGGGATGATTATCAACCATGGCCTGACTCGTTTTTGCCTCTGGATGACTGCTCCAGAGAACAAAGACACAATCAGATCGGCAATACGGGCGACTGAGTAGACAGTAGCCATCGTTATTGGTGAGACCCCTGTGTACTCGGTGATGAAAAAGACAAGGAAGGTCAACGGCATTGTCGTCCCAAACGAGCTTAGAAACGAGTAAATTGCATAGACCCAGGGTATTTGCCTGGGCAGTGTCGATTTTTGTTCGACAACTGGTACAGCGTTACTTGACATGTAATCTCCTAATTTTAATATGATAAAAAAATAATATTAGAACTTAATACCTTATACCATCACCCCCTTGGTGCTTTAATAGTGCATATAGGGACTCTTGTCCAATGAAGATTACATTGCCTGACACCATTCTGTCAACGGAAGTTTACCGAAAAGAAGCTCTTTATTAAAAATGTTACTTGGCTTATACATCTCAAATAGGAGTCATAAAGAAAAAACACCCTTGGGCCAGAGACAGCCAGTGCAGTACACGAGCACTTTGGGCTAGGCTGTTGAGTACAGCGTGCTACAATCGAAGCGGTCAATTGACATGAGCAGTGCTCTGGCAAAATGGCCTTGACGGCAGGCTGTCTAAGAGGGGAGCGACGATGTGTGGCAGGTACTATATTGAGATCAGCGATGCTGCTCTAAAAGAGATCGCTGACGAGATTTTACGCATCATGACGGATCATGAAGAGTACAAGCAACTTCAAATCAAGTTCGAAGGCGAGATATTCCCAACCAATGTCGTTCCAGTGAAGACAGCGTCAGACCGGATCGAAGTGATGCGATGGGGGTTTAGCGGGTTCAACCAAGGCGGCAAAAGGTCGGCACAGCCAATAATCAACGCCCGCAGTGAGACGGTTTTGGAGAAACCGACTTTTCGCAAAGCGGTCTTGGAACAAAGATGCCTGGTTCCAGCCAGTGGGTATTACGAGTGGAAGAAGCATTTAGGGTCAAGCCTAAAAGACAAGTACCAGATTCACCATGACGCCCCGGTCTATCTTGCAGGCTGCTACCGGCTGGAAAGGGCAATAGACGACCAGGTGAACCTGCCACGTTTTGTTATCCTGACCAAACCGGCTGCGGAAAGCATTGCCGGTATTCATGACCGGATGCCAGTGGTATTTGACGGCCAACATGCCTCACAATGGCTGCTGGAGGGCATGTCAGCGGCTGATTATGCCTTAAGTGACTTACAGTTCGAGCTGGCGTCGTAAAATGCAGTCTAAGCCGCTCTAATGCAGCTTCTTTGGCGTGCCTCTAACCCTGAGCCAGGTAGCCGTCTATGGCTGATATAACGCTTTGCCTTATCTCCGACTCATCGTCAAGCACTATGAAACGTTTATCAGCACCGATCTCGAGCAGGCAGTCCACCAGCCAATCGTCATAAGGCACCTCATCAGGCCCAGCCAACGCTTCGATCAAGGCGTCGATATCAGAATCGTCCGGCGGACGTAGAAAATCCTGGCGAAGGGCTATTCTGCCTTCCTTAAGATAGAACAGAGTAAACTCTCTAGCCCGGTAGGGACGAATCAAAACAAGGGTCGAGCCTTTGGCCGGCACATGGAAACGCTGCCATCGGCGGTCCTTGACGCTTGCCAGCTTCAGCAGGATATCCCTGATGCCAGCGGCCTCTTCGAACTTCTCTTGCCTTGCCGCATCTTGCATTCTTACTGTTAGCTCATGAAAGCGGTCTGGCAGGCAGCCATCGAACAGGCTTATCGCCTCCATCAGGTGCAAACGGTATTCCGAAACGTCAAGGTTACCGCTGCAAGGCGCCATACAGGAGTATAAGGAGTGGTAAAGGCAGGGGCTTTTGATGTTGTTGAAAGCCCTTGAACCACACTGGGCAAGCCCCCAGACCTTGCAGAAAAGGACCAAGACCTGCCTGATGTCTTCCTGGCTGTAGAAATGGTCGAAGTACAAGGCGTCGTCGTTTTCAGGATTCATGACCGGTGAGAGCGAGGGTATGGGGTCGTTTATAGACACCCGTAAATAGGGGTGGGCCTTGTCAGACTTCAGTTTTGAGTTGTACCAGGGCTTGTATTGCTTGATCAGGAAGTACTCCCGGATCAACGCGTCAAGCTCACTGTTTGTCGTCTCGTATTCGATACTGGCGATACGGTAGGCCATCTCGTTGATTTGGTCGTTTGCCAGGGCCTGGGGGGTAAAATACGAACGCACTCTTTTCGCAAGGTTCTTCGCTTTGCCCACATATAAGACATTTCCCTTGTTGTCGAGATACAGGTAACAGCCAGGCTCCTTTGGTGCCGACCTCACCAAAGACATGACACCCTCATCGATCCTGCCGATTTGAGGCCTGGCATGCTTGCTTTCTTTAATTGGCTCTGGTTGGGGCATAGTCTACCTATCTATATGGCCTTAAGGGTCATACCTTAGGCCTTATAAAAAACACCATCGATGCTACATTTTACGATAGTCAAGGCCTGATTATCATTTCTGACAGTAGTAAGTAACAATAATATCTGTTACATTTCATCAAAACAAAAGCATTCATGCTCGGTCCGAATGCTTGGCAGGCAATCCGCTGGGAGGCAACATGACAGAACAGTCTAACAAATCGCTGCAGGAACGGCTCGGGGCAGTCATCGATTACTATCTAAGCCACAATCCAAGCATCTCCGAAGTTGCGACTGACGAGTTCTTCGACTATGTGGACCCTCGGGACGACCTGTCTGAAGACGAGTTCGACCGCTTGATAGGCTTGCTCAATGAGTGGTTTGTCTTTGACTACCTCCTGCCAAACGGCCTCAGCCCTCTTGCAGAGTACCTTCGCGACAACCCCGAACGGCTCCAGGCATCAGAAATAGCAGCTCTGAAAGAAGCCGACGCTTCGCACTTCTCCACAGACTTTTGGCTGCTTGGGACTGATGTCGATAACGACATATTGGTTTTAGAGCCATTCCACGAGGCTTGCGAATATGAGGTCTATGACCCCCAGGCCAGTGTCGAGATGTCAGGCCTGCGGGGAGCCATCGGGTTGCGCCTAGTGAGGATAAACGACCGTTGGCAACCGGCAGGCACAGGGGTCTATTTTGTCGAGGCCGACCCGACAGACGAGTTGAAGTCCTTGGTGCGGGAGTCTGACGAGATCGGGGTCATGCAGTTCATCGATTTGGTCAAAGAGAACTTCGGGCTAGACAGGAATACGGCAATCACCAGTGCCGGGATCAGCGAGTTGGGCCCCCTCGAGGTCTCTCCTGAGCTTGTGGAGATCGAGTACGAGGCCATTTGTGCCCAAACCGGCGTGGACGTCAAATGGGACGCAGTCAAGGATGCGATTTATCAGTCTGGCGCTGACGACAACCCTTACGAGCTGTTCAAGGTGCTTTTCTCCTCAGGCCTGCCCAACCGGGCGACCTTTTTTGCCCTGTTCGACGTATTGATCAAGGCTTGGAACGTCTTGCCCCGCAAAATCAAAGAGGACTTGTAAATGGAGGGCGCAATGGATATGGACTCAGTCTTTGAGACTCCGTCGCTGTTGTTTATCGAGGTGACCGAGTATTACGCTGACAATCATGCTGGGCTCTTCGATGCAGCAATGTCGGGCTTCATGACGGAGGTGGACGCTGATCCGGCACTGGACAGCGAGGATGTCGAGGTCTTGGTCAGCCTGGCGGTCGAATGGTTCGCCTTCGACTATGTGCTGCCCAGTGGTATTACACCCTTCCATGAGTTTATCCAGCTTAACCCAGAGCATTTTGACGAGGAGACGCTTAGCCTTTACCGCGAAGTCGCAGAGAGCCAGTTCGTTGCCGACTTCTGGTTGACCGAAATCGACCTGGACACTGGGCGGATGGTGTTAAGGCCGATCCATAACGACGCCGAATACCTAGTTGTCGACAAACAGGCTGCCTCGATCTTTGGCGAAGCGGGCGCCCTTGGCATTCGTTTGGCAATGCTGGCAGGTAAATGGGTCATGCCTGGGTCACTGGTCTACTACTCGGAGCTGCCTGCCGATGTCCTAGAAGAGATCAACAACCCCTTGGCCTTTGACTCCATTGCCCTAGACGAGCCGCGGAGCTTCATCGAAATGGTCAAAGACTGCTTCGGGCCGGATTCGCAAGACGAGGTAGGTGTTCAAGTCCTTTGACCGGCCGTCGGCTGTGAAGCGGCCTATGCAATCAGCCCAGCCGCTGCATAGGTCAAGCAACTGGTCGATCTCAGGCTCGCTAAAGCTGTGGCAATAACGGTAGGTGTGGGGAGCGTCGTTCCACCCGATCAGCCAGTCACCTGCGTCCAGGCCGTCTAAACCGAGTTCTTCGAGGGCCGTTTCATGGGCCTTTCTAGCCTTTGCTGCCAAACTGGGACTGTCCATAAAGCGCCAAAACGAAACGATCAGCACCGACCCAGGCCTGGTTTGGGCACAGAGGACTTCCATCACCCGTTTCCGCAGGCCAACGCCTGGAACATGGTGCATGAACCCAAAACAGACGCTTAGGTCGACCAAGGGCGCCTGCAGCCGAAAGCCTTGGCCCTCGCCTTCGGCAGACATGAGGCTGCTTAGGATATCCATGCCTTGAAAATGCCCACTTTTGGCGGACCCTCGGGCCAGGTCACTGGAGTCGACAGCATAATAGTCGATCTTGGCGGCTGGGAGGCTGTCGCGTAAAAAGCCATAAAAGCGCATATTCCCCGCTGCCAAGTCAAGCACCGAGAACGCGTCCAGGGGAAAAGACTCCTCAGCCCGCAACAGTTCCAGGCAAGCCGACCAACCAGGCCATGCCGACTGCCGAGTGGCGAAGAACGAGTCGCCGTTTAACCGGTAGAATTCGTTGTTCAAACTAATCAGTTTTGTTGCAGTTTCTCTGTTCATATAGACCTGCGCCATTCTATACTATAGGCCATGGACATGATTTTACTAGAAATACTCGAGCAGATTAAAAGCGGCCACGACCTGCTTGAGCGAGACCTAGAGAAACTGATCCACAAGAACAACCAAAACCGCGCAATCGGCCAACAATATGCAAAGAGGCAGATACTGCCCTATTACTTGCAGCAAAAAAAGCTCGACCCTGACCTTTGGGACCACTTAGGCATCGACCAGGCAGTCGAAGAGCGGCTATTTAAGGTCTTGCGGATAAAACCTCGGCGAAGCGCCTCAGGGGTAACCACGATCACGGTGATCACCAAGCCCGGGAAGTGCCAAAGCGACTGCTTGTTCTGTCCGAACGACATCCGCATGCCAAAGAGCTATCTAAGCGACGAGCCAGCCTGCCAAAGGGCGGAGCGGAACTATTTCGACCCCTACCTGCAAGTTGCTGCCCGTTTGAGGACCCTTGTCGATATGGGTCATCCGACCGATAAGATCGAGCTTATCGTCTTGGGCGGGACTTGGACAGACTATCCGGAAGCATACCAGACATGGTTTGTCAAAGAGCTGTTCTTAGCGTTAAACGACAGTGACGACGTGCTGGAGACTAGCTTCCAAGCACGCATGGGCCTGTACCTTGAAGCCGGTATCAGCAACCAAGCCGACGAGATTGCCAAAAAAGTCGCGGGTGTCCAAGAAGCAGTCAACAGCCAAGTGCTCACCTACAACCAGGCAGTCGATAAGGTCTATTCGGTTGATGCCGATTGGAAGCGCCTTGAGAGCTTCCAATCGGCAGGCTTTGACGAGCTGGCTGAACAGCAAATACAAAACGAAACGAGCAGGCATCGGGTAGTCGGGCTGGCAGTCGAGATCCGTCCTGACGCCGTTGACCCAGACAGCCTCAGGCTGCTTAGGCGATATGGTTGCACAAAGATCCAGATGGGCATCCAGAGCCTTGACCAAGAGTTGCTTGAGCTGAACAACAGGCATTTAAGTGTCCCTCGCATCAGCGAGTCGTTTCAGCTGCTCAGGCTGTTCGGTTTCAAGATCCAGGCCCATTTCATGTTGAACCTGCTGGGGTCTTCTCCACAGAAAGACGCCTCGAGCTACCTGCAGTTCGTAACCGACAGGGGCTTTATCCCCGACGAGGTGAAGTTGTATCCCTGTGCCTTGGTGGAAAGCTCGCATCTCATGGACAATTACCGGGACAAGAGCTGGGCGCCGTACAGCGAAGCCGAGCTGGTGGAGGCTTTGGCGACGGACAGCTTGAACACCCCGCCGTTTGTCAGGATCTCCAGAATGGTTAGGGATATTTCTGCTAAGGATATCGTGGCTGGCAACAAGAAGACGAATCTGCGCCAAATGGTGGAAAAAAAGCTGCTGGGCCAAGGCGTAGACATTCCGGAGATCCGTTTTCGGGAGATCGGCTCGGCTGAGGTCTTAATCGAAGATTTGGACTTGCAGACCATCTCGTATGACACGACTGTCACAACCGAGTATTTTTTGCAATGGGTGACTGACCAGGGCCGTATCGCGGGCTTCTTGCGCTTGTCATTACCGAGACAGGAGTATGTGGTAGCGAACCAAGGCGCGCTGCCGGTCGGCCCGTTCCAGGCAATGATACGGGAAGTGCATGTCTATGGCCAAGTGGCTCCTTTGAGCCGCAGGACGTATGGGGTCCAGCACTTCGGACTGGGGCGCAGTCTGATCGAGAAAGCATGCCAGATTGCCAAAACGTCCGGGTACAGGCAAGTCAATGTGATCAGCTCAGTCGGGACTCGGGAGTACTACCGAAACCTGGGCTTTGTCGACGACGAGCTTTATCAAGTAAAAAGCCTCTGACTTTTCAAGCATCGCGAATGGGACTTAGGGCCATTATGAATGGGTCTTTAGGACATTGCGGGCTCAAAGCCCTCTTGACACAGGCACTCTAAAGCACTAACCTGCATAACCGAGGATATGATGAACAGTTATGCAACACAAGCCTATTGCTACTACTATTTGTAGCTGCACCATGGCGACATAGGTCACCACGGGTGCAGCACCTTGTGGTGGCTCTAGACAAAAGCCGGCAAGAGAGCCGGAAGTTAAAAAAAGATGGGCCACGAGAATAGAGCGTGGCTATTTTTATGCCCACAGACATTTTTAAAGGAGGAACAGACAAATGCCAATTACCGAGATCCTTGAACAAAACGTAGAGCTCTATGGAAATGAGACTGCTTTAGTAGAAATCAATCCGGAAATCACCGAAAGGCGTCGGGTGACATGGCGGGAGTTCGAGCTTGTAGAGCCAGCCAATACATCCTACTACCGTCGTGAGATCAGCTGGTCGGTGTTCAATGAGAAAGCAAACCGCTTCGCGAACCTCTTGCTTTCATGGGGTGTCCGCAAGGAGGACAAAGTAGCAATACTGCTCACCAACTGCCTGGAATGGCTGCCGATTTATTTCGGGATCCTAAAGACTGGCGCCATAGCCGTCCCTCTGAACTTCCGCTATACCGCTGACGAGATCGCATACTGCCTGGACAAGGCCGATGTCGACATTCTAGTCTTTGGCCCAGAGTTCATCGGGCGCATGGAAGACATCGTCGAGCAGCTGCCAGAGGAGCTGGCCTTGATCTTCTTCGGCGTCGAGGTCTGTCCGAGCTTTGCCGAGAGCTACATCGAGCTGACAGCCGACTGTTCGTCATCGTCCCCGGATATCACACTGACTGACGACGACTTGGCGGCGATCTACTTCTCTTCTGGGACAACGGGCTTTCCCAAAGCGATCCTACATAAGCACCAGAGCCTGATGCACTCCTGCCAAGTCGAGCAGGCACACCACGGCCAAAGCCATGAGGATGTCTTTTTGTGCATACCCCCCTTGTACCATACTGGTGCCAAGATGCATTGGTTCGGCAGCTTCTTGGTCGGTGGCTGTGGGGTCTTGCTGAAAGGGACGTCCCCAGAATACATCTTCGACGCTGTGTCGAAAGAGAAATGCACGATTGTCTGGCTGTTGGTCCCTTGGGCCCAAGACATCTTGGTTGCCTTGGAAAACGGCGACGTCAAACTGGAGGACTACCCAAACCTCAGCCAATGGAGGCTGATGCACATCGGGGCCCAGCCGGTGCCGCAAAGCCTGATCCATCGCTGGCTGGAGGTTTTCCCGCACCACGAATACGACACCAATTATGGCTTGTCCGAAGCAATCGGGCCGGGATGCGTGCATCTTGGTATCGAGAATGTGCATAAAGTCGGAGCCATCGGCGTGCCTGGCTTTGGCTGGGAGACCAAGATCGTCGACGAGGCAGGAAACACTATTACCGACACTAGCGTAGGCGAGCTCTGCGTGCGCGGGCCGGCAGTAATGGAATGCTATTACAAGGACGATGTTGCCACTGCCGAGACTATCAAGGACGGCTGGCTGTTCACTGGCGACATGGCAATGCAGGACGACGAAGGCTTCATCTACCTCGTAGACCGCAAAAAAGACGTCATTATCTCAGGTGGGGAGAATATCTATCCGGTGCAGATCGAAGACTTTTTGGCAGCGCACCCCGACATCAAAGACTCGGCAGTGATCGGTGTCCAAGACACCAGGCTAGGCGAGATCGCTGCCGCAATCATCGAGCTCAAGCCCGGACGGGAGGTTAGCGAGGACGACATCAACGAATACTGTCTTGGCCTGCCTCGCTATAAACGGCCAAGGCTGGTTATTTTTGCCCCTGTGCCCCGCAATGCGACCGGGAAGATAGAAAAACCCTTGCTTCGCACAATGTATGGGGCAGAGAACGTCGTTGCTGCCCAAAGCCTCTCATAGTCTTAACAGGAACGAACGGTTTCATGCTTATCGCAATTGCCAAGCAGGCTGCTGCCAAGGCTTATGGTATACAGCCTGCGGCAATCGCGATAAGCGCCTGTTTTAGAATAAACGCTCTATTAGCCGCTGTCTTAGATGGTACCCTTACAACCACATTTTGCTTTTTAAGTTGTTTTTTAACAACAATCGTCCTTTTCCCCTTATATGCTGCTTATCGATGACAATAAACTTAAGAATTGGCAAAGATATTGCGGGTTTTTTAATAGTGCCGGCCTGGTTTTACACTAAAATATTACTTACCAAAAAGCACTTGGTGAAGCAAACGCATGAACTTTGTATTTCGTAGAGGGAATTAAGGAGGGTTTCATGCTTAGAAACCGCTTGGGCAATAAACTGTGGGCTTTGGTATTGGTAGCTGTAATGGGCTGTGCTACTTTGATGATGGGGCTGTCGTCTGTAGCCTACGCCGCCAACGAGGTGGAGATTCAGATGCATGGCGGAGAAGGATTGACCTTCCACTTCTATTTCTCATACCCGCCAGACAACGACCCCGACGACCTGTATGAAGTGGTTGTCTCGGGCACTGGCAGCGGAGTAAGCAAGTCTGGCCCGACAGAGCTTGGCATCGGCTATGTTCTCGAGTATGTCGAAATATACTCGGGCAGCCTGTTCGTCGAGGAGGTACTGCCCAGCCAGATAGCCCATCGTAGCGACAACCAGGCCCGCCTTGTCGACGACGGCTCGATGCAGCGGAACAATGGCCGGGTAGAGCAAAACACCGGGACTGTCAACTTCTGGTACCGGGGCGGTGCAGCAGAGACCTTAGTTACCATTGAGGCAGAAAAGATAGGCATCGGCGCGCCTCTAACTGATGGCTTGTTCAGTTTCGGCCTATACAACAGCAGTGGCGTCCGAATCGGCACGGCAACCAACGATGCAGACGGAAACATCGTTTTTGACCCGATAAGGTTTACCGAGTACGATGCCGAGGGAGACTACTTTTATACCATCAGCGAAGACTCGCTGGGAGGTGGCCGTTGGATATGCGATGACACCGTCTATCAGATCAAGATAACCGTGTACTTATTATCTGGAGACACCCGGTCGAACACGGTTGTCATTGCGGTTATCGATTATGGCGACGAGCCGGTAGTCTTTACAAACACATACATACCCCCAAGAATAGAGACCGACCCGAGCCTGGTCCTGGAAGGCACGAAAAACGTCGAAGGGGCACGGCTGGTTTCTGGGATGTTTACCTTCGTGGTCATCGATGCAGACGGGAACACCGTTGCCACAGGCACTAACGATATCGACGGAAACATTGTCTTCACGCCTATAACCTACACTGAAGACGGTGAGTACACATATACAGTAAAAGAGGTCAACCAGACTGGTGCTGGCTGGAAATATGACAGGACAGAATACACTGTGAGCGTTACTGTCTATTTCTACCCAGACCAAGACGCTTATGAGCTTGATGTGACTTATCCTGACGACGGGCTGGTCTTTACTAATGTGTACACTCCTCCAGCAACACCGAAAACTGGTGATATTGCTATCTTGCTAGTGTGTATAGCAGGGTGTATGGTGCTCTCAGGAAGCGTGGTCCTGATGAGGCGCAAAAGCACTTCATTGTAAAGTCAAAACTACTAGAGCTTTATAGGCGGTAGTGTTGATAAACACTACCGCTTTTTTAAGTGCAGTGTATTCAACAGATGGCTCTATGAACGCTGCTCGCACATAACGTAGGGGAATAACCCTTAGATATGGTATACAATACCAGCAACAGTTAGGAGTAATGATGTTTTTTCCCACAATCCTCGATACGATTGGAAACACCCCGCTGGTAAGGATAAATGTATTGAACCCGAACCCAGGAGTAGAGCTTTATGCAAAAGTCGAGGGGTTTAACCCGACAGGCAGTATCAAAGACCGCATCGCCTTAAAAATGATCGAACAGGCCGAAGAAGAAGGCACTCTGAGCAAGGACCAGATAATCATTGAGGCGACATCGGGCAATACCGGTATCGGCTTGGCCATGATCGGAGCAGTCAAGGGCTACAAAGTCTTGATAGTCATGAGTTCGGCTGTGTCTATAGAGCGCCAGAAGATGATCAAGGCATTTGGCAGTGAGATATATCTTACTGACCCTGAGCTTGGCACAGACGGGGCTATCATGAAGACGGCTGAGCTGATCGAAGCCGAGCCCGACAAGTACTTCCATCCCAACCAGTTTTCCAACGAATACAACAAGATCTCGCATTATGAGACCACAGCTGAAGAGATCTGGCAACAGACAGACGGGCGTATCACCCATTTTGTGTCTGCCTTGGGCACGTCTGGCACTTTGATGGGGGTGGGCATGATGTTAAAAGAGAGAAACCCCGACGTGAAGATCATCGAGGCACAGCCAGTGGCCGGGCATTACATCCAAGGGCTAAAGAGCCTGCAAGAAGCAATAGTCCCTGAGATCTATGACATTAACGAGATCGACGAGAGCATTCTTATCGATACCGAGGAGGCCTATGAAATGGCCAGGCGCATAGTCCGCGAAGAAGGTATCTTTGTGGGGATGTCCAGCGGTGCCGCTATGCTGGCTGCATTGCGCGTTATAGAGCGAATTGACAAAGGCGTGATGGTGACTATACTGCCGGACCGGGGTGAAAAGTACTTGAGCACCGACTTGTTCTTGGTTTAAAGCCTGGTAAGCAACAAAACCATATAGATACATATACTTGTCGTGGTCAGTCCAGGCCGTACTTCTCCCTCTGCTTTTTAAAGTCTTCTAGGATGCTATCATGCTCTGCATCCATAAGGTCCTTAAAAAAGCCCTCATAATAGTAAGTCAGCTCGGTCAGAGGCTCTTCGATGACTTTGCGCGCATAGGCTTGAAAAACCGGGAAATTCTGCTGATAGACATGCATTGAGTTCGAGGTCTGGGAGTAGGTTCCGACAGGGATTTCTAGCCTGTCAGCAAGGTTTTCTTGCATGCAGATCAGAGCAAAGGCGTTCATAAAAAAGGCTTGGGCAAAGTCGTTGGAGCGAAACAATACGCACATGTCAAGCTTCCCATTGCGCACGAAAAACTGGATGTTCTGCAGGCAAGCCGGGTTTGTGAGCTTAGAGTCGAGCAGGTTGTTTCGGACACCGATAACTGCCCTGCGGCTTGACATTTGCGGGTTCCTCTTTAGTTCGTTTATGACAAACTCGATCTGGTCGATGGGCTGGGTGATGCGATGATGGTATGTGTAATCTTCCAAAGCCTCGAGCCTTCCGTTCCTCTCGACTTCGACATCGACAGCAAAGTCAAGAATCCCATCCAAGATCTCTAACCGGTACTGCTCCAACTCCCGGGGGCCGCAGATGACCAGCTTGCTGATCCGGGGCTCTTTCAATGGCTCTTCGACATGGATCGTCATCCGGCATTCGAGCTGGCTATAGGAATCGAGGTTCTGTAAGTTCCAGTCGGAGCAATCGGCCAACTGTCCGCCAGTGAACAAGGCCGATATGCCTTTATGGTATACCTCAGGGAGGCTTTGTCCCTCGATGTAAATATCCTTCATTTCAATATCCTTTGCAGGCATACAAAAGCTTGGGTTTGTAAGAGCCTCTATGTTATACCAAAACTGAATAAGGGTTTTTGGGGCTTAACGGAATGCTTGGCTTTTATATAGCCTGCAGTGTCGATTTGGATCGCATTGGGCAACCCCAGCATTGTTGATGCGGTCGGGATCAGTGATGCCCGCCTATAAAACGATGGGCCATGCACCCTGCTTCTGGTTGTTGCTGGGCATCTGCTTGGTAAGGTTGCTTTTGTGCCGTCGCTCTCCCATACTGCAACTTTGCGGTCACTGCCGGAGCACAGCTAATAGTTATTCACCGAATGGAGGTAAGTACAATGATAAAGGGTGTGACCTTCTTGATACCGCAAGCCACAACGGACATGCTGCGACAGATATTGGAAAACATCAATGTGGAGGGGTACTTCTGGCGGAACATCGTCGAGCAGGACGAGGTATGGAACGCTTCAGGGGAGCGGTACCTAGACGAGGAGTCCTATGACGGCAAGGCCTTCAAGGAGCTGATCCAGCAAGACCACTACATCATCTTCATTAAGCTCCAGGCTTATTTCGCCGAGGGCGACTACGACAACATCTCCTACTACGAAGACTTCGTTCTAAGTGACTGCCAGATCGTCGTGCTTATCTTTGACAACATAAATGTACACATCTACACCAAGGACGAAGGCGTCGCCAAGTCGCTCTATGAGAACGCTGTCCAGCGCTTTGAGGAAGTCGAATACCTGACTGACACATATGACACTCGGACCGGCTTTGATATTCTAAGCTGATTGCTTATCCTAAAAAACAACTGCAACCTGGTTCGCATCTGCAATGCAGGTTGTAACTCTCTATTATGGCAAAACAATGCTCATTCGAATGCTATAGAGGCGCAGCTCGCTACAGCGGATGCAACGCATAAACCTTCGAGTCTATCTGTTTTAAAGGGTATCCAGGTTGCCTGACGTTTTAATCACCCAACTGGGCGAGGTGACCGGCTGATCCAAGGGCTTGTAACCGCTGCCAGGCGGAAGGCATTTCAACTCTGCAGACAACCGCACACACCACTTCGTGCCTACTTAAGAAACCTAGCGAAATGAACATACACTATAATGGTTAGGCAAATCGAAGGAGGATCAAAGCAATGGCAATTCCAATGAAACGTAGCAGGCTTATTCTAGTGTTTGTCAGCTTGGTACTACTGTTGTGTTCAGCAGCTTATATACCACAAACCGCCTATGCTGATACAAAGACTGTCAATTTGACGAACAGTGACACCACGCCACAGGTCCAAACAAAAATACAAAGTGCGATAAACAGCTCGGACAGCGGCGATGTTGTCAATGTTACAACAAACAGCGGAGAGATCTCGAACGCGTATAGCACTTTGACGATCGACATCAAATCTGGCGTGAAGCTAGTCTGGCTTGCTACTTATGCCGGCTCTGTCAGCCAAGATTACATTGTATATCTTACTGGAGAGGGGGCATTCGAGCTTGCTTCCGGAAGCACGATTATCAATAAAGGCCCCGGAGCGGGGATCAGCGTTGGCTCGAATGTGGACTTTACCGTGAATGGTGGGACAGCCAGTGCAGCTGGCCTGGACTACACCATCAACGCTAGGATATTTACCATGCGCAGCGGCACAGTCGAAGCAGCGGGCACCGGTGGAGCTGTCGCTGCTTTATCAGTCGAAGTGAGCGGAGGGACCATCAGCTCAAAAACCGGGGCTGCAATCTACGGGTCAGGCGCTGGAATTGTGCATATCACCGGCGGGACGGTTTTTTGTTCTGGCTCGGGTGCAGCAATCAGCGCCGAAGGCGGCGTAGAGATCGAAGGCGGGACAGTCCGGGCGGCAAGCGGCAATGCTGTCTATGCTGTTGCGACAGGAGAGGTGACGGTGAAAGGGGCTACGATAATTGCCGAGGGCAGCAACCCTACGGTCTACACTCGCAACATTCGCGTCGAGCCAGGCAGCTTCATCGAAGCCACAGGCACCGGGAATGCGATTTTTTCTGTAGGCAAGTTCTCAACCGTGACAATCAATGGCGGCATCGTCAGCGCTAGGACGGGCAGGGCGCTGATGTGTGACGACGATGACACCGTAGAGCTAAACAACGGGCTGTTGTTTGCCTATGGTACCGATATAGGACCCTTTGGCGATGTGATCATGCTTTTCAACAGCGGAGGATTGACAATCGACGGCGCATCGATCTGCGCTTGGGACCGCGACCATGGCGTCACCACCTATAACGCAGGCGAGACAGACGACCTGGCAATCGACTCGCCCGGCCCCATTCGCTGGGACAGGGTAGGCGACCAAAGCGGTATCAGCTATAACAGTAGCTCCGAGAGCGGTTTTCTGCCTATCTTTGGGGTAACGGTGAACAAGACAGAGTCCTCTTCAAGCCCTCAGACCGACGATCCCTCTTCAAGCCCCGATCCTGACCTGTCAGTAAAAACCGACCATGGGGATAAGATCGGGTTTGACGGACTCGAAGAAGATGCGACTGGCGAGAATGCCGACGACAGCGCAAAGGCCGGGGCAGGGCCAAGCTGGCTATGGATAGTCCTGGTAGTGCTTGTCGTTGTTGCTGTGGGAAGCGCCATTGTGTTCTTCTCCACCAAAAAGAAGGAAGCCAGCCAGGCGGTTGCTGAAGACGTGCCGGTGCCTGAGGGCGAAGACGCAGATGCACTGAAAGAAGAGGAGCAGCAATGAACCGCTTGTCTACAAGGAGAAGGGTGTCTGCCGGTATTTCCATCGTCTCGACCATAGGCGCTGTTATCATAGCCTTGGTGTTGATCTTGAACAACACTCCAAGCAGGGTCGATAAGGACCTGCTCGAAGACTTGGACAAGCTAGAGTCTATCGGCGACGATGCGGTGGTCCTCAATGGCACCCATGAGGATATTCAGACCTTCTATGCGATGATGGACGATTGGAACATGGGAGCCGACCCCTACAAGATCAGTTATGCCCTCGACGACTTAGAGTGGCTCGAAGGCGACGAGGCGGTTCTAAGGTACATGGAGGACCGTCCCAGCGCCACAAGGGAAGAGGCCGAGACCGAGACAGAGGAGTATGGCTATATCTATAACGCCAACGCCGACATTAAGTGGTACACCACGACAGAGGATACCGAGTTCTTTATCTATGACATCGAGGTTTCCATCGAGCTTTATTCAACCGACCATCAGACGTTCTTAGACACGATGATCAACAGCAAAGGCCTTACCGGCCATTATCCACTCGTTTTAGTCACTGTCTCTGGCGATACAATACTTAGAATGGAGCGAGTGTTCACACCTGCCAACGGCTAGACGGTGTACGGGCAAGGGACTGCCTTGCTAAAGGATTGGCTAGCTAAAGGACTGCCTTGTCTATCCTAAGTATGCTCTAAAACGAGCTCCCCGTCGCCTTCCAGCCAGATCTCGTGATTAACCGAGGTTGTAAGGTTCAGGTAGATCTTTGCGTGGTAGTTCTCGTCGATCACGATGAACAGCAGCACGTCGTAGTTCACGTCTTCGCCGAAAGTGCCAACCAGGGCATGGGACGATGTGCCGGTGTACTCCATTTTGAAGGCTTCAAACATCAGCCAGCTGCTTGTTGGCGGCTGTACCGTCTGTCTGTTTTTATCCTTAATCGGGGACTGCCAGTTCTTAGGGACCCTGTGGACATAGACTGGGCCAGTAGAGGCATCCTCGGTCCCCTCAGGGAAGATATACATGCCGTCCTCTTCGTCATAGGGCGGGATAACCGGAAAACCATCGGCACCGATATAGTAGGGGATGTCGCTTCTATACTCGCCAGCAAGGACGACGTCAATGCCTAGGTCCATTCCGCTGACATCGCTGCCAAGCAGGTCGTTGAGTATATTGTCAGCTGCCTCGTCTGTGTCGATCGTGATGGATGATCTCACCGAAAGGTCGTAATAGCCTTCTGCATAGTCGGTGGAGTTATCGTGCACGGGGTCCTTCCCGCCGGTCATCTCGATTGTGAAGGCATAGTCCGCGTACATACCGGCATGCCCGGCTTGCGTGCCGAACTCCTCTTTCTGGTTGATGCTTCCCTCCAAGCGCCAGAAGTAGCGCTGCCACCAGTTGTCCTCGTCTGAGCCATTAGGGCTTGCATCGTTCAAGCCGGCGTTCACAGATGGGCCCAAGCTTTGCTGGCTGTCTGACGAAGGGCTTTGCTTGTTGCTGTCGCTGCATGCAGTTGCCAGCATTTGTGACAACATGAGCAAGGTTGCCAATGCCAACGATACACTCTTTTTCATGAAACTTCCCTCCTGACTTGCCAGAGCAAACACGTCTCTGTGCATATCTGTAAGTATAAAGCTGTTTAGATGAAGGTACCTACTCATACCAATTGAATTGGTGCGGGTGAAGGGACTTGAACCCCCACGAGCTAAAGCTCACATGGACCTGAACCATGCGCGTCTGCCATTTCCGCCACACCCGCACTTAAACACCGATGCGATTACCCATGTGACGCCTTGTTGCCTCTCGCAAAACAAGCAGTAGCCCATGGGAACCAGCAAATAGTCGCTTTTGTGTGAAGATAAAAACCGGCATTCAACAACTATCCAATCAAATACCTCCACACCGCATTCATGAGTGGGTATGTTACCATTAATCAGCTTTAAATACTAATCTGAATCATGATATGAAAGCTGTAGCGGTATGCCAAACAAGCCATATATAATCGATGCCCACTGCCATGTCTATCCAGACAAGATCGCCGATAGGGCTACAGCGAGCGTCGGTGAGTTCTATAACGTCGTCATGACTGGAGACGGCAGCGTCCGACAGTACCTGAATCTTCAAGAAAGCGCCGGAGTCGCCAAGTCGATCATCATGTCAGTGGCCTTAAAGCCCGAGAACGTCATCACGATCAACGACTTCATTGCCTCCCAAGTCGCAGAAAACCCCAGCTTCATAGGCTTTGCCACAATGCACCCTGATTTTGCCGACATTGAGGGAGAGGTAGAGCGTTGCTTGGGAATGGGCCTGTGTGGATTTAAGATCCATCCGGACTCCCAGCTGGTCAATGCCGACGACCCCAGGATGATGAGGCTTTATGCCGCCATCCAAGGCCGTGTGCCGATAACGATTCATGCTGGGGACTATCGCTACGACTATTCGCATCCTCGACGCATCCGCGAGATCTTGCATGCGTTTCCCGGTCTGGTGGTAAATGCTGCGCACTTCGGAGGGTGGTCTATCTACGACCTGGCGCTTGAATACCTGGAAGACGAAGCCTGCTTTATGGACCTTAGCTCGGCACAGATGTGGCTGGGTCCCCGGCGCACGAGGGAGCTGATCGGGATCTATGGGGCCGGCCGTATCCTCTTCGGCTCCGATTTCCCCATGGCCAGCCCGGCAGCAGAGCTCGACCGCCTAGCCGCAGCCGGGATCGACGAGCGCAGCCGAGAGCTTATCCTCAGTAGGAACACCGAGGCTTTCCTAGGAATCGACCTAGTGCGATGAATCGGCAAGACGAAAGCACGATTGATTGACAATGGCACGTCAGATAGGCAATTTCCCGCATTTCCACCAAACCATAGCGCATACCAAATGGTATTACTTCGCGTTTGCCATTGGCGTGCTTGCCTTATTCGCCCTGGTCACCAACATAGTCAGCTCGGTATTTGCGTTCATGTCGACACAGATTACGAACAGTTGGCGCATGGTCACCCCTTTTTACGTGCTGGTCTTCTCCAGCGCCACTTATTGGCTGCGTCGCCGCGGGGCCCCGATCGCAGCCCTGCTGGCCGCACTGCTGTGGAACTGCATAGTGCTAGCTTGGTACACGTATTGCTGGTCTTTCTACCAGACCCTGGAATTTGCCATCCCGAGCGTCAGCCAGGTCTTGATGCTTGGTTTTATCCCTTTGGCCTTGGCCCTGCCCTTCGTCCGCAGCACCAAGCATGTGAAGAACGACTTTCGCCAGGTAGCCATCAAGCGGCGGACTGCGATCAGTGCACGCGACCGGTCGATTGCCTCGGTCGCAGCCAGTCGGCGCTTGTTTGACTTGATTCGGGAGAATACCTTGCCGCGCGACGGTTACATCGCTGTCTACTCGTCAGTGGGGAGCGAGCTGTCACTGGAGACCCTGATCTTCAACTTGGGTCGGGCTGGGTACAAGGTTGCTTTCCCAGCAATCCTTGGGGAAGGCCTGATGCGGTTTTATACGACGATTGGCACTGGCGAGCTCGACCTTCAGTCGATCGAGCTGATCACTGACCCTATGGAAGTACAGACGCCAGAGCGCCTAAAGAAGCTCAGGCTAGTCGAACCACGTAAAATATCGGTGATCATAGTGCCGGGGGTGGCTTTTGACCCGGAGTGCTACCGAATGGGCTTCGGCGGCGGTTTTTATGACCGCTACATACCCAAACTAAGGGACACCACCAAGGTCTTTGGCGTCTGCTTCGACGAGCAGATCTACAAGTCACTGCCCGTGCAGTCGCATGACCAGCGTTTGGACGCTGTGGTTACCCCTACCTTCTGTTATCACGGCAAGGCATAGCATCCCCAAGGAGGGCTTATGGCGCTTGGTTGGATAAGGCCGGAGGATTATTCCTTCAACAGTTTCTTGCTTTTAGAACGGTTTCAGATACGCCTGATGATGGAAATGGGCGGCTGGCGCAACGACAAGTCCGAGTGGCGCTACAACATGGGAGTCGCCTTGAACGCGAACCCGGCCGTTGCCTGGTATTTCAAGCAGCGTTGCCCAGAATGCAAAGCGTTAGTCGACGAAGTCACAGCCAACGCACCGACGCTTGCCGACATGGTTGAGGTCCGCAAGGCCGAAGCGTATGCACTGGCCAGTGTCGAGGACTTCGTCATTTACACGACCCCAGAAAAAATGGCGTCGAACTGCGACTTTATCTATGGATGGGACAAGCAGCGCTTGTTTTCCCTGGTGTACCTGGCAGGCAAGACCGTCCTTGACGTCGGTGCCGGCTCGGGGCGCCTGGCTTTCGCCGCTGCCGAGAAAGCCGCCTGGGTCTATGCCAGCGAGCCAGTGGGGACGCTGCGTGAGTTCATGCGCGACAAGATCAAGCGCGAGGGCATCAAAAACGTCCGCGTCTTGGACGGGCTTGTGACCGAGCTGCCGTTCCCAGACGACATGTTCGACGTCGTGATGAGCGGTCATGTCCTCGGCGACGATTGGGACAACGAGGTCAACGAGCTGGCGAGGGTTTGCAGGCCCGGAGGCTGGCTGGTCGACTGCCCCGGCGACTCGGAGAGGGACATGCAGCCGAGCCAAGAGCTTGCCTCTCGCGGCTGGGAGGAGCTCCACTACGTCGGCAGTTTCGGAAAAGACGTCTACACCCATCGAAAGCAGGTCGCAAAATAACTCATCCCTAGCCAGTCTTATGGGGAGAAGCCCTTGCAACTGGGCCATCCCAGCTCATTGCCTAGTGGCGGCAGCGTTTTATTAGGCTTTAAGGAGTCTGCGGGTAAGTGTATGTCTTGCCCTCGTAGTTGGTCATGACGACCCTCTCGTCGTCCATGCTGACAACATATTCAGGGTTGATCGGGACCTTGCCGCCACCTTGAGGTGCGTCAATGACGTATTTGGGCACAGCGAAACCGGTAATATTCCCGGTTAAGGCATGGATAATGTCGATGCCAGTCTGTACTTTAGTGCGAAAATGGCTTGTGCCTCTAATGAGGTCGCATTGGTATAGATAATAGGGACGGACCCTGGCTTTGACCAGCTTGTACAACAACTCACGCATGACCGTAGGGTCGTCGTTTACCCCTTTCAGCAGAACGCTTTGGTTTCCCACAGGTATGCCGGCGTCGACAATGTCCGTGCAAGCCTTGACAGCCAGCTCCGTGAGCTCGCGGGGATGGTTGAAATGCACATTGACCCAGATTGGCTGGTATTTCTTCAGCATGTTCAACAAGTCTGCGGTTATGCGCATGGGCAGCACGGCAGGCACCCGTGTGCCGATGCGGATTATCTCGACATGCGGTATCGACCTAAGCGAGCTCACGATGTCTTCCAGCTCGTCGTCGACAATGGTCAGGGGGTCGCCGCCGGAGATCAAGACGTCGCGAATGGCAGGGGTGTCGGCGATGTAGGACAAGGCCTTGTTTTTCTCCATAGTATTGATTACGAAGTCCTCTTCTCCGACTAGGCGCTTGCGCACACAGAAGCGACAGTACATTGCACAATGCCTGGTCACGAGGAACAAGGCCCGGTCAGGGTACCGGTGCACCAGGTCCTCGGAGGGGCTGTCGCCTTCTTCGTTTAGGGGGTCTTCGCCCTCGGCTGCATGGAAGGCCAGCTCGTCAAGGGATGGGACCGACTGTCTGCGCAAGGGGCAAAACGGGTCGTCGGGATCGAGCAACGAGGCGAAATAGGGGGTTATGGCCATGCGGAAGCTTTGCAGGCATGATGCAATTCCTTGTTGGTCCTTTTCGCTAAGGTTGATGATCTTGGCCAGTGACTCGACATCGGTGATGCGGTTGGCATACTGCCATTTCCAGTCCAGCCACCGGGGGTCGTCAGCACTTATGTCAAAATAGGATAAGACCTTGTCATTCATAAAATCACTTCACATTTCACTTAGGACATGTTGTAACGTTTTAATGCCGAGTCCAGGATTGCTTGGACCAATGGGACGTAGTCTACACCATTAAAGCCAGCAAGCATCGGGTAGTCGCTATAGCCAGGCGCCAAGCCCGGCAGGGGATTGATNTCAATGAAATACAAGTCCCCGCTGTCCGACAAGCGNAAGTCTATGCGTGAGCAATCGCGGCACTCCAGGGTGCGGAAGACCTTTTCGGCGGTGTCCATCATTTTGCCCATCAGCCCGGGGTCAATGTCTGGAGGGCTTTTGTACTCAATATATCGTTGGAAGTTGCGCTTGACCTGGTAACTGTAGATCTGATGGTCTTGGTCGGTAAAAATTACCTCCATGGGCGTAAAGACCCGAAGCTGGTCGCCGTTCCCTAGGATACCGACTGTGAACTCCCTCCCAGCGATGTACTCCTCGACTAACAAGGCTTGTCTGTAGGTGTCGATCTTCTCGTGGATTATTTGCCTCAGCTCGCCAAAGCTGTTTGCAACAGAGAGGTCAGAGATCCCTTTGGACGACCCCTCTGCGTTTGGCTTGACGATCAGAGGGTAGGTCAGGGCTTGGTCGATTGCTTGGTCTGGGCTGGTGACAAGCTGCGAGTTTGGAGACAAGACGCCGTATGTCGCCAGCAGTCTTTTTGTCAGCGCCTTATCGATCGTGATGCACATGGTAGTCTCGTCTGAGCCAGTGAAAGGAATGCCCAAGAAACTCAAGATTGCCGGAACATGCGCTTCCCGGCCTCGTCCGTTGACGCCTTCGGCGATATTAAAGACGATATCGGGCCGGTCGTTAATCAACATCAGGGGCAAGTCGGCTGTAGCCTCGTAGATGCTTACCTGGTGCCCCCCTGCACTAAGGGCGTCCTGTATCGCATGGACCGTGTCTAGGTCGTCAAACTCGGCATCAGCGTCGGGAGGCCCGCTGCCTGGGTCGAGCGGGCTGCTGGCCTTGATGTTGCAAGCTAGGCCGACCTTTAGCGGTTTGGCCATTGATATGCCCTCTGCCAACTCGATCTCACTCTCCTAGGGTTTTGACGGCCCCATTGTCGTTGACGAAGACCATGTATGCCCCGTCGATGTTTACAAGGTTGCCTTTGTCGTCAGCATATACAGAACAGCCGCTAGGCAGGGCATACCCTAAGGCACCATCGCCAAGCAGCTTCAAGGCGGCCTTCAGCTCGACCCAGTCCTCGGACTCGCCATGGACGTCGAACAACAGGGGGCTGATCCCCAGGCACTCGAAGAGCGACGAGGTATCGTCGTCGCCCTCTACATCCCAATGCACCCAATGGCTCCCGATCATGATCGTGCCTGCCGAAACGCCTACAAAACGCTTGCCTGCCTTATGCAGGTCCCGCAAAAAGCCGACCAGGCCATGTTTTTGCAGCCAAGCCATGCCGTCTTCGACCTCGCCTCCCGATAGGAATATCAGGTCAGCGGCACTTAAGGTGCCCTTGGCCTTTTCCACATCGGCCTTGTCAGTCGCCAAGCGGACCTTTGTGACAGAGCTGGCTCCAGATGCTAGCATGCTGGCTTTCATCATCAGGTAAAAGGGCTGGCTGTCGCCATTCGCTGTGCCGATATAGGCAACTNTTGGCTTGACCAGGCCTGTGAAGGCAGCTGCAAACTCGCCGCCGCCTTCTTGGCGGTTTGTCCGGCGGCCGCCAGCTGACAAGACTGCCGGGTTGTTTTTTTGTATATCGCTTAAGACATCACTGCTCATATAAATAGCTCCATTTCATCAAAATCGAAATTAGCCTGGCTGCGACGGAACTTACCAGCCTGGCCGGGCAAGAGGTTTCGTTGGATGCGGATATTGAACCTTCCGTCCGAACCGTATAATTCTTGCATAGCGAGCGTGGTTTTATCCAGAATATCTTGATTGTTCTCATCGACCATCAAGTCTACCAAGTACTCGTTGGGGCTGTCCTGCTCCAAGAGGTAGTCGCGGATACCGTCGATTTCAGCCAGTTTCCGGTCGAGCGCCAGCGTTGTCACCAAACCGCCTGTCGTGGTAAAGGTCGAATTGCCCACCCGGCCCTCGATTACCTGTCCGATCAGTCCAAGGTTACGCCCACAGGCACATTCGCCGAGGGGATGCAGCCGTACAAGGTCGCCGACCCCGAACTTGATGACCGTGTTCCAAGGGTTGCCAAAGGTCGTCACCAGCATCCGCCCTAGTTCTGGGCCGCCGAACTCGTCTTTTAGGGGATGGAAGTCGATCCGGCAAAAATCGATATTTTGGTGGAGAAGCCCAGCCTCGCACTCTTCCAGCACGAAACCAGTCTCGGAGGTCCCGTACGAACTGATCTGCGGGGCGTTGAATACTTTGGCTATAGCTTTTGTGTGGATCGCTGAGATGAACTCATAGCTATAGACGATCACCGAAGGCTGGTACATATCGACTTGGTTGTCAATCGCCCAAAAGGCAAGCCGGGCAAGAAGCGAGGGGTTGGCCTCGATAATCACCGGTTGGAAACGGTACAGCTCGTCAGCCATCCTCTGAAAGTGCCTAGGCTGCCATTGGATCAAGTTGATCTTCTCGTTCAAGAACAGCCGATGGCCGACGATTCGGGACTCGTAAGGTAAATCCTCCTCACAGCTTATGCCGACGTTTAGCGAGCTAGCCAGCTTCGCCTCGCGTTGTGGGTAGGAGAAATGGGCAGTATGGGCGTTCAGCTTCCATGATGCAGCCTCTGCCCTGTCCCACCAGTCCTGGTCCCAAATGTTGATCACCCGATCCCCGGTAGTGCCGCTGGTAAACGAGTACTCTATCTCACCATTAAGCAATCCGGTATCGACGTCCTTGAAGTTCGGGACCAGCCCGGTGGGGAAGTAGTCACGGATCATCTGTTTGGTCAGTTCAGGGATCGCGGCATACCGGTCGTTGATCGGAAAGCCGGCTCCAGGGTCAAGCTGTTGCCAGGCCTTATAGGCCGGGGCAGTGTTTAATGCAGTATTCAAAGTTGCTTCTGACTGCTGGTAGAAATGCCCAGGATAGTTATATCGTTCATCTAAAATCATCAGGCTCCCCTTTGTGTTTAAGCAGACATACGCATATTAACTGCATGAACAGTAGTGTGCAAGTACTTGGTAGTCGGTTGGTCCGCTTGGCTGCTTTATGCCAGCCTCGGTATGCCAGCCTCACTATGCCAGCCTCGCGCGCCTTCTCTGTGGCAAGCCCAAAGCAAATGCTATAATGGTCAGACTCAAATGTACTGACACGAGCAGGCCTGTCTGTCCGTTCAACGAACCAGGAGTCAATTACAGTGAACCCAGTGATAATCATCCCAACCTATGTGGGAGGTAGGCGCCGGAGCTTGAGTGACGAGATCATCGGGACTTATGACCACTTAACACCAATAACGCACCAGGGAGAGCTACCGCGGTGCCTAGACTCGCTTCGAGCATTGGAAATCGATGCCCCGGTGATCTTGCTGGTTGCAGCAGAGGCGGGTATTGAGGCTGACGCTGCCAACAAGATCAGATCCTTTGCCGCGTCCTTTGCCAGCGAACTCGAGATCCAAGTCATTGACCTGGGCATGGCATCTAAACTAAACGACCGCATGCTTAAGCTTGGTTATGGCGACATGACCGAAGGAGTGGGCTTGCGAGGCTATGGGGCAATCAAGAACATCGGGCTCCTGGCAGCAATCGTCCGCGGCTTTACCGAGGTCGTCTTCTTAAACGACGACGATGTGGTCACCGACCCGGACTTTATCGACAACGCATTACACGGCCTAGGCCGCCTCTCTCCAAAAGGCGTCCCCATCCTAGTCAAGAGCGGCTATTACACCGACGCCCTGGGCAGCTGGCTGGACTTGCAGGAGACAGAGTGGTACAACCGCTTCTGGAGCCAGGGCAGGCTCTTCAACGAGTGGATGGACAAGGCAATGTCTGGGGCCCGTCTTTCTCCCTCTAATATCTTAAATGGAGGGTGCATGTCGATCCAGCACGAGGCTTTTACGCGTATTCCCTTCGATGCCTGGATCAGCCGGGGAGAAGACCTCGACTACCTGATCAGCCTGATGATCTATGGTGGCCGAGTATGGTTTGACAACAAGTTCAAGGTCAACCACATGCCTCCGGCCGCCTATGCCGAAGGCCAGCGTTTTCGCCAAGACATCTACCGTTGGATATACCAGTACCGCAAGATCGAGTACTCCCAAACGCTGATCGACCTATACGAGATCGACGTGCGGACCCTTGACCCTTATCCGGGGCCTTTTTTGGACAAGTCCGTGTCTTGGCGCGCCTTGGCTACAGCGTTGCTGCGCACCATCGGCCGGCCTCGTGACCGACAAGGCTATCTGAAGGCCGCCTTGGCCGTCCCGCGTGACGCTCGGGCATATGCGCTGGAGTTCAGCCCGCGGTTCTTTGACTTCCGCGACCTCTGGCCGGGCTTTATCACCAGCATGCGCAACGACCCAGAGACACAGGCCATTCTCCGAGGCGGTATAATCGAGCCCCTGCCTGACGAGTACTGACGCCATGGGTCTAGGCAAGTTCGTCCTAATCGGCTGCTGCGGCCTGCTCATCGGCGTATTGTCCGGGATGTTCGGGGTCGGTGGCGGGACAATGATCGTCCCGCTCTTGAACCTGGCCTTTGGCGTGCCGATGCTTAACGCCTCCTCTACCTCTCTTTTCTCAATCGCACCGACGTCGATATCCGGGTCTTACCGCCACCTGCGGCAAGGGACCGTCGATGTCCCCACTGCCCTTTTGTTCGGTGTGCCTGGAGCAATTGCCTCGACAGTCTCAGCATCCCTTTCGGCCTATCTGCCGGACTGGCTGATAATGGCCGCAGCAATCGGGGTCATTGGCTTTAGTGCGTTTCGCATGTTCCGTGAGGCAGCAAAAAAACCACTTGACGAAACAGGGCGCACTTCGGAGATGCGCTTTAAGACCAAGCGTACTGCCTCGCTGCTGAGCTTGGCAATCGGCACCTTTGCTGGCTTTATAGCTGGGATCGTGGGTGTCGGCGGCGGGTTTGTGATCATTCCTTTCGGGATGGCCTTGCTCGGGCGGACAATGAAAGAGATGAGTGCGGTCTCCTTGCTAGCTATTGCAGTCATTGCCGTTCCTGGGATCGTCACCCACGCTTGGCTAGGCCACATCTGGTACCTGCATGGGCTGGCGCTCGTAATTGGCAGCGTGCCAGGAGCCTCCCTCGGGGTCTACTTGATTCGCAAGGTCGACGAAAGAACTATGCGCTATGCGTTCGGCATCCTTCTGCTCGTCTCAGGCTGCCTCCTGCTTTTGAACCGCTGGGTGTTTGCCGGATAACCGAAGGCATGTCAAGTTGTGGCTGCAGGCGGGAAGCCGATCCTGAGCCGGGGTGTCGCAGGTTTATGGCAGTGAGGATATTCCTCAGGCACAAACCGGGTTCGATTTGCTCTGGATTTATAGTTAGGGGAGGTTTTTTGAGCCGCTGTGCTGCAGAATTGCGATTAGTCGCAATTTTCCGGGGGAAAATTCGGGCGAAAAATAATGTTACTTAATATAAGCAAATTCCTGACCTGGGCTTTTACATTTTGGCTTTTTTTGACGAGATAAAAAAATTGTACCCTATCGCAATTCTGCAGCACCTGGCCTTAGAAGAAATATAGATATAGGATAATACAATACTAGTATATAATGAAGGCACACCGGCTATAGGGTCCCAAAGAGGCAGGGGCTTGGACAGGCCAGCCCGGGTGGCTGGATTTTTTAACCTCCTGCCCAAGCCCTTTAAAACGCCAAGAGCCAAGTGCCCAGCCAATGTCTAGGGCTTGTGCCTGGGATAGGGGAGCTGTCTATTAAACGATCAGCTCAAAAACTCGATAGCCTTTTGATATAGGATGTCCAGTGCCTGCCCGAGGCTGATCTGGTTTGACCAGCTGGTCGCTATGACACTGCCGACTGTCGAGAGCATTACCAGGATAAACACTGCAACTGTCGATTTGAGAACCGTCAGGCAAAATGCCTTGATGACTTGCGACGGGCGCCTTTTGGTCAGAGTCGGGAACTCATGGTAGACATGTATGCGCTTACCGGTCGACATAGTCAGGACTTGGCTGATCTCCTGCTCGGCAACAAGCAGGTCTTGGGCTTCGTCGAGCCCGTTGCCTATAGGAGGCATTCCCTGTTCTGCCAAGAGGGCTTGGTCTAGCGGTAACGTTTCAGCTTCGCTTTGGCTAGATTCTGGTTGGTCGGGCAATTCGGCAGCGGACAGCCAGTCGGCGATCTTCTCCACATTGTCAAAAGACTGATATGTCTGCATTTGTAGCAAAAGGTCGTCGTTTGCCATGTTGGTCTCGATCAGCTCAGTGATTTTCTCGGCGAGCTCTTGCTCCAGCATGTACTTCTCTTCCATGACGTGTTCGAGGTTGATCTCGACAATCTGGGAAGAGGCACTGGCTTGCTTCAAGTCGTCGATTATTTCGTCACGACTAACCGCTACCATGGCGATTTGCGATTGGCTCTGCTCTAGGAGCAATTGCAGCAGCTCGTTTTCTTCTTTTTGCAGTTTCAGCTGGTGAGAGAGGTCGTTTAGCAGACCGTCACGTTGGGCAAGGCTTGTTTTGAGCATTTCCATTTCAGCTGCCAAGATGGGGCTTGCGCCCGTTGGCGAAGCAGCTTCTTCATCGGTATACAGCTCGTTAGCTGCAGACTGAAGGCTGTCTAGTGGCTCATGCAAGAACTCTAAGGCACTGAAAAGATCGTCTGCCCTGGCCAGCTCTTGTCCGATACAAATGCTTTGTCGGCTATCAAACAACAAGACATTCCCGGCTTCGTATGTTGCTGGGAAGTTTCCAGTATCTAACAGGTCCTGCTCGGTAACCTCAAAGAGCAGGATATTGTTTTGCTTTCCACGTCCAATCATGGCTATCCAATCTGCCGTGACTCTCCAACGTTTTATTGTCACTCCAAAAACAATATTAAAACCTGTTGACAGAATATGTGCATTGTATGATAGCATACATTAGCTCTTTGTAAGGTTCACAACAGAGACCTCTGTTGCCAAGTAGTTAGGAGAAATATGCCGAACCTTAATGCAAGGAGTGTGGAGCAGTCTATTTGTAAGGGGATTTTTAGGGGCATTGCGTTTCGCGGGATGACGTCTTGGCAAAACGCAATGGGGATAAAAAAGAATACAGCACGTGAGTTAAATGCTGCTAGAGAGTCCAAAGCAGTAAAACACAGAAAAAATCGTAGCTTAAAAATAACACATAAAATACTAGTGCCGATATTGGCCTTTAACCTACTTGGGCAGTTTTGGCCTTTGTGGGTAGACACTGCTTGGGCAGACCCGGTTTCCGAAACGGCTACCCAGCCAGAAGGCTTAAGCCAAAACGGCTTGAATGCAGGCTTAACAAGACCTTATCCAGAAGATGAAAACCAGCCGGATGCCATACCAGGCACCGACACTTTAGCAGAGGACAATGACAACGGCAGTCTTGTCCAGGCAGAGACTATTAGCAGAGTAGTTAATTATGATGCTAATGCTGGTTTTCCTGATTTTGCCGACCGGATCTATGACGAGAATGGCCGTGAGTACAGGCTAGAGTCGATCAGTGACCCCTATCCGACCCCGGGTGTCGTCTATGAGCGGACATACTCGGTGACAGTCGAGCGGCCAATTGAGGTTTCTATTGTCGACGCGGGAAGCGAGGCCATACGTCAGTCTTTCGACCCAGTCTTTCACATCAGCCAAGACGGTTTTGCGGGGACGATTCCCCTGCAAGGCTACCAAGCCGACCCGGTGTATGCCGACTACGAGGAGGTTGTAGAGTTCCAACTGGTCTATTATGGCCTCCCAGACGCAGATATCAGCGGATTGCCGCAGTACTATGAGTTCACAGTTGAAAGCAACGAGTACCCAGGCGCCAAGTGTGAGAAGGTCTTGCAGCGTTTGGCCGTAAGTACAGAGGCCAGCTCGTATGAATCAGACGGGCGGCCTGCCACATACACTGCGGTACTGACTTTCAGAGGACTGCAAACCAAGCTGATCATTGCCTACTATCAAGTCACTGCGGTCTATGAGGGCTTGGTTCCGGCTGTCCAGAAGATGCTTAGTGTCGAGGCTTATTACACCCTTGTGCCGCTCGACGAGCCTTTGGAAGAAAGAACCAGCCCCACTGCTGGGCCGGCCCCTGTAACAGAACCAAAACAAGTCGACGAGCCGACTGTCAGCGGTATCGCCATGGCTCCGGCTTTTATATGGTTGTTTGGGGCTATCAGCTTGGTCGTCATATTTGCCGGCTTGCCATTGCTCTACTTCTTGTTGCGGCCTGATGCCCGCCTAGTTGCAATCAAGCAAGATAGGACAGAAAAGATGCTCCTCTCCCGGAGGCTGGTGATGAGGACAGAAGGCCAGGCCCAATTTGCTGATGCCGACTCTTCAAAAGAAGGGCGCACCATGCAAGCCGAACAAGCTCAAAAGCTAGCAATATTTATCATTCCAGACACATTCAAAATCGACGCAAGCGAAGCAGAAAACCATTTGCTGCTCAGCGGATCCAGATACAAAAAAGCAGCTTTCATAGAAATCCGCTACCGGGGCCGGTTGCTCTACCGGGCAGCCCCCAACCATCGATTGGACGTTGGCAGGTCATTGATCAGTGCTGCTACCGAGGCAATTGTGATTGATGGAGAAGACGAGGCCGAATACCAATCCGATACTTGTTAGCCAATCTATCAATGTCGTTTAACAGATACAGTAAGGGAGTTACCCTAGATGCGTGCATATAGAAAAGACGGTCCGGTTGTAAAACAAGAACCCCAAACCGAGACGATGATAAGCATTAAAAGACTATTGGTCATAATAATGGCAGCGATGATTGCAGTAAGCATCATGCCGAAGAAAGTCTTTGCCGATGGAGAACAGCTTGACGACCAGCAAATCGAAGCCCTGGCTGATGACAACCAGGAAACCGAATACGATATGGCTGAGCAGGAACCAAGTGAAATGCCGGAGGCTATAACAAGCGCAAGCGAAGACCCAAACGACGACCAAGCAACAATCAGCGACCAAGCAGAAGCACTTGCAAGCCAAGGCCCTGACGGTCTGGGCACAAACGAGGCCTTTGACGATACTGGCGTTGTAGCCGACCATTTGGAAAACCAGGGAATAGACGATGACGGCAGCCCGATTGAAGCAGACGACGACAGCGACCCGATTGAAGCAGACGACGAGTACCAACCCTATTTCATAGACCCCCCAACCATGATGCCCAGGTCACGAGGCATCGATGCCATTGACGGGCCGCCTCAATCGATCAGCGTTCTAGTCACCTTAGCTCCGCCTGGCTATGACGTTTCGAGAATAAGCGGCTCGGTAGGCTTTCATGGAAGCGGCTGGGAGCATATTGCTGAATACGGCTTTGACGCCAATTACAACACAGTCTCTATAGTCTCAGGATATGACGGTAACGACTGGCTTTATGGGGTAATAGGGGACAGGGAGAACAATGCCTTGTTTTCTGACAACTCCACCATTCACTGTATCGATCCAGGGATGACCCCGCCTTGCCCGAATGGCGACAATACCCGTCAGATAAGCATGGAGTACCGTGGTGAGATTGTGCATCGGAACAGTGTCTATTATCTCTATTGGGGCTTTGCGACTTTTCATTACGACCCAATACATGCCTATGGCGGAGGCCCTCAGCGAATGGGCTTTTATGTGGCAATACCCCGCCAGTACAGCATCAGCGTGTTGAAGCTGGACGCAGACAGCCACCAAGTAGTGCCAAATACCGAGTTCACGTTATACAGCTATCCGGTAGCTGTGACAGACGGCTTGGTTACGACAGACACCGATACGATCCAGCACAACGACCCAGCATGGCAAGAAATCGGCAGGTCAAACACAGACTTAAACGGGAAGCTTAGCTTCAAAGGACTGTCTATCGGATATTATCAGATTGTCGAAAGCCGGCCTAACCCCTTATACAAAAGCTATGCCGAGAGTGGGGGCCTGCCCTGCTTTGTCCTCATCGACAGATTCAACAGCCCTGAGATACAGGTCTTCGAAGACGAGATGATCCAGATCGGCGTCGAGGTCTACAAGAATACGATTACTTTAACCTCAGCTGCCTTTCAAACCAGTCCCAACGATCCTGCAGGCATTGACAACACCGGGATAGAGACATACCAATACGACCTTTATTTCCGTTCGACAAGCAACGTTCGGGTGGACGAGTTTGTGGTGGTAGACCCCTTGGAAAACGTTAGCGCAGGCCAGGTAAGGATAGTCCAAGTCTTTACTCCCGTAGCCTGGGGCGACAGTGACGGCTATTTCAACCTCTGGTACCAGACAAACACTACCGACCCCACAATCGACTACTCAGACGCCAACGCCAATGCGACAAACCCAGACAATCCCAACAACCCTGACAAGGCCCAAGTCTGGCCTTCCAAGGGCTGGCAGCTCTGGCAAGCCAACATACCCACGACACAAAGCATCTCGCTTCCAGTAGCCGGCCTCGGCTTGGGCGAGGGCGAGTATATATCGGCCTTGCGCTATGAGTACGGCAGTGTCGAAGTCGGCTTTACCACACTCAATGGCCCTCTGAGCACGCAACAGACCGCGAAGACGGCAAAGCCTGCCGCTATAGACTGGACCCCGCTGATGACTGACCGCTTTTATGCCGAAGGGGCAAGGGCAGCCAGCGGCTTGAAACCAGCAAGCTATTTAGTCGCTTGCCCAGAAGGCATGTTGCCTCCGACAACAATCACGAGCTCCGTGAGCGCTTATATTGCTAGAAACATAGTACTGACAGACCAAGACGAAGACGATGTCCTAACCGAGGTGATCGAGCCTTTCGAACTGCAGGTCGCCCCTTTCCAAGTGGAAGAGGGGATCAGCCAAGTCACATATGCCAAGCCTGTCAACCACCTGCCGCTTACTGGAGACACCATAGCCATCTATCTTTGTGCCAGCGCCATAATACTTATGGCCATAGCCAATGTTTTACTCGGGCTGTCTAGAAGGGCCATGCGAAAGGAGGCATTGTAGAATGATCTCAGACTGCTACACGGCATTCCAACTGCCTAGTGAGATACGTGGCTTAGCTGCCCTGATCCTCATGTTTGGGCAAGGGTCGTTCAGCGACCTAGGCGATCTAGGCTTCGTCATAGACGACAGCCTGCCAGCAAGCCTGCTGGCTGTCTGCCCAGACATCGATATTGACTTCGACAAAGGGGCCTTTTCAACGACTGAGAGCCTGCCCGCATCGCTGGACATCGGTCTGACCGAGGCCTTGCTGGCAGCAAAACGAGTCGGGGAACGCGAAGGCATGAGCGACCAAGAACGGTGCTTTGGCCGTCTCAGCTCGATAGCTGCCTCTTTGATCGAGACCGGCGATCCTAAGCGGGGCATTTCCCTGCTCAGGCTGACCAGCCAGGTCTTGTCGCAGGACAAGCAAAGCCAAACAGCCGCCCTTGTCGCACCGCTGTCAGAGCCTTATGGCTTGAACAGGCAAGATCAGCCCTCCCCGCAATCTACTGTGCCCCTGCTTCGGGCAAAACTGTTCGGAGGCCTAGAAATCGAGCTCGACGGGAAAGTCCTGCCTCGGTCGACGATACACAAAGGCCTGGCGCGCACGCTCTTTTGCTTCCTGATCCTAAACCAAGGAAAGGGGCTTTACCGGGAGACCGTTATTGAATGGCTCTGGCCAATGCGTGACGAAAAGAAGGCATTGACTGGCTTTTATAACCTTTGGTCAAGGCTTTGCAACTCGCTGCCCAGCTACAAGGGCAATTGCCTTTATTTCAGTAACGACGAGCAGTTGCTACGCATTAACCCGCGTTTTGTGGAAAGCGACATTGCAGACTTTGACCGCCTTTCGCGGACTGTAATCTTTAGCCAAGGCAGCTTGGAAGAGCGGTTTGCAGCCATCGACCGCCTTGAACAGCTCTACTCCAACGATGTCCTCGCCGGCAGTGTCGGGCATCCTCGGATCAGTGCAGCGCAAGAAAGGTACCGGGGCATCCTGGTCGACGTCTTGCTCAGTGCGTCCAGCCTGCATCTGGACGAGGGGAACAAGACAATGGCCCTGTGGTATGCAAAACGGGCCTTGGACACCGACCCCAAGCGCGAGGACACATACCGGGCCTTAATGCACACCCAAGAGGCTTGCGGACAACGCACGGAGGCGATGAACACCTACCACGAGTGTCGCAAGTTCCTCGACGACGAGCTCGGTATACTGCCGTCGCAACAAACGACGGCACTCTATCAGAACCTTATCATAGACGGACAATAGGCGATCCGGGGCGGCTGGCACCGCCTAGGCCAGACGAGCTTGCTGGCTTTAAGGCCTAGCCGCCCCATGATCGTGCCAAATTCGCGTTCTAACAGCAAAGACCTGTGAAAAACCTGTAAAAACAATAGAATCAGTTTACTAACATCAAGCAGTCTGAACCCTACTGTAGCCCTTTTCACGTTATGATAATGCCTCTACAGTAACTTGAATAGGAGAAGGCGTTTTACGTGGTTAACTTCCTTTCGAAATTGCTCTCAGTCGGTGAGGGAAAGCAGTTAAAACAATTCACAGCGCTAGTCGATAAAGTAAACCAATTGGAGCCCCAGGCCCATGAATCGAGCGATGACGAGCTTCGGGCACGCACGGCCCTTTATCGCGAGCGTATAAATAATGGGGAGAAGCCCGAGTCGATCCTCCCAGAGGCGTTTGCCACTGTCCGTGAGGCGTCTGTGAGGACTACCGGTATGCGGCACTTCGACGTCCAGCTCATCGGCGGGATGGCCTTGAACGCTGGACAGATCGCCGAAATGAAGACAGGCGAAGGCAAGACCTTGGTCGCAACGCTCGCGGCCTACCTTAACGCCTTGCTCGGCCAAGGCGTCCATGTCGTCACCGTCAACGACTACCTGGCTAAGCGCGACAGCGAATGGATGGGGCAGATATACTCGTTCCTTGGCCTGAAAGTCGGGCTTTTACAGAACGGGATGGGCAACGAGCTCAAAAAACCAGCCTATACAGCCGATATAACCTATGGCACGAACTCCGAGTTTGGCTTCGACTACTTGCGTGACAACATGGTCATGCGCAGCTCGGACCGTATGCAGCGCGGGCATCACTATGCAATCGTCGACGAAGTCGACTCGATCCTGATCGACGAGGCCCGGACGCCGCTGATTATTTCTGGGGCCGGCACAAGGGCAGCCGACACCTATAACAAATTCGCCCGCTCTATCACGAACATGAAGGCCATTACCGACTATGAGATCGACGAGGCCAAAAGGACGATATTTGCAACCGAGGCCGGCCTGCACAAGATGGAGGTCCTCTTGTCCATCGACGACCTGTACGGGGACCCGACCGGCCAGTTGGTCAATCATCTGAACCAAGCCCTACGGGCCCAGTTCCTGTTCAAACGCGATGTCGACTACGTGGTCATCGACGGCGAGGTCAAGATAGTTGACGAGTTCACCGGCCGTATCATGGAAGGCCGGCGCTATTCGGAAGGCCTGCATCAAGCGCTCGAGGCGAAAGAGCGGGTTTTGATCCGCGAAGAGAACCAGACGCTGGCCACGATAACCCTGCAGAATTATTTCCGCTTGTACAAGAAGCTTTCCGGCATGACCGGAACGGCTATGACTGAAGAGGCCGAGTTTCGGCAAATCTACAACCTGCCTGTGATGGCGATACCTTCAAACCGCCCCAATGCCAGGAATGACGCAAACGACCTTGTCTATCGGACGATCGACGCGAAATTCAATGCTGTGGCCGACGATGTGCAGGCCCGGCATGAGGCCGGGCAGCCCTCGCTAGTCGGCACGGTCTCCATTGAGAGCTCCGAGAAGCTGTCACGCTTGCTGAGCAAACGGGGCATCGCCCATGAGGTGCTGAATGCGAAGTTCCATGAGCGCGAGGCCCACATTGTGGCTCAGGCAGGCCGCGCTGGTGCAGTCACCATAGCTACCAACATGGCTGGCCGCGGCACAGACATCCTGCTCGGTGGCAACGCAGAGTTCCTGGCAGAGGAACTGCTGATCAACTCGGGCACTGATATTGAGGAGCTAAGCGAGGACCAGTACAAGAAAGCCTACAAGAAAGCCTTAAGCAAAGCGAACAAGATAACCAGCGAAGAGCATGACACCGTTATAAAAGCAGGCGGCTTGGCGGTCATTGGCACCGAGCGCCATGAGTCGAGGCGTATCGACAACCAGTTGCGAGGCCGCTCCGCCAGACAAGGCGACCCTGGCAGCACACAGTTCTACCTCTCGTTGGAAGACGACCTGATGCGCCTCTTCGGCGGAGACCGTTTGGAACGCATTGGCAGCCTGATGGAGCGGTCGGACATGGACCTTGACACCCCGATCGACTCGTCCATGGTGTCCAAGGCCATCGAAAGCGCGCAGCGCCAAGTCGAGGCAATGCATTTCGAGTCACGCAAGAATGTCTTGGAGTACGACGACGTGATGAACCGCCAGCGCGAAGCGATCTATAACGAGCGAAACGCCATCCTCGACGGCAAGGACATACATGACCGCGCCACTGAGATCATTAACGAGACTGTCGAGAAAAGCATCGAGGGCTTCTCCACAGAAAACGGCTGGGACGCAGAGGGCTTCCAACAGTGGCTAGCCGACCTGACTGGGGATAAGAGCTTCGACGCCTCGCTCCTGGTGACCAAGAACAAGCCGGAGAAAACCGCCGAGGCTTTGTTTGACCATTTGACCGGCATTCTGGAGGAGAAGCAAAACAACATCGGCGAAGGGGCTTTTAACCAGCTCGAGGCCCAGATCATGTTAAGGATCATGGATTCCCGCTGGATGAACCATCTGCAAGAGATGGACTACCTGAAAGCCGGTATCGGGCTTCGGGCCTTTGGGCAACGCGACCCCTTGACCGAGTACAAGGAAGAGGCCCATCTGGCCTTCGGCGAGCTTCGCGACTCGATGTATGACGACTATCTGCGCACATTGCTGCGTATGCAGATCGTCATCACAGAGGAGGCTTCCGACAACCTGCGAAACGTAAACTACTCGGGCCCGGAAAACGAGAATGCCCCGGTGCTGGGCCAAAGCCAGGCAGCTTCGACGGGCCAAGCCGGCAACACGGCATCGGCAGCCAAGAACAATGCGGGCAACAAGACACAGACCAATCAGGCCGGGGCGGGCAAGGCCAAGACAATGGTCAGGGACAAGGCTGATCCTTATGCGAACGCCGGCCGAAACGACCCGTGTCCCTGTGGCTCTGGCAAAAAGTATAAAAAGTGCCATGGGGCAGCAGCCTGATGGACGACCTCACACAGCAGATCGACCAAATAGCCTACCGGCTGGACGAAGTGCGGTCGTACCTGCATATCGACGCCCGCCGCCAGGAGCTGGAAAGTCTGGAGCAGAGCTTCTCCGAGGCAGGCTTTTGGGACGACCAGCAAAAAGCCAGCCGATTGACGAAGCATGCGGCAGACATCCGGGCCGACATCGCTGACTTTGACAAAGCCTTGATCCTGATCGACGAGGCAATGGCAGCCAACGAGCTGGCCGTCGCCGAGCTCGACGAGGCATTGAGCCTTTGGGCCGTCGAGATGCTGGACGAGCTTGTGCTGCTGATCGACGGCTTGGAGCTGGCCAGCTGGTTTGGCGAGGAGTTCGACTCGGGCGACTGCATCATCACCGTTTCCCCCGGCCAAGGCGGCCTAGAGGCCCAGGACTGGACAGATATGCTGTTCCAGATGTACCTGCGCTATGCCGCCCGTAAGGACTGGCAGGTCGAGGTGCTGGACGCTCCGATCGCTGAGGGGATAGGCTTAGACCATGCGACCTTTATAGTAAGCGGGAGAAACGCCTACGGGATGCTGGCAGGGGAGAAGGGCGTGCATCGTCTGGTGCGTATTTCTCCAACTGATGCCAAAGGCCGGAGGCAGACGACTTTTGCTGCTGTCGAGGTGCTGCCGGTGCTGCCAGACACGGTCGAGATAAACATCAACCCCAACGACCTGCGGATCGACGTCTACAGGTCAAGCGGGCCTGGCGGCCAAAGCGTCAACACCACCGACTCGGCGGTGCGGATCACCCATCTGCCGAGCGGCCTGGTCGTGACTTGCCAAAACGAGAAGTCGCAGCTGTTGAACAAGGAATCGGCGATGAAGATCTTGAAGTCCCGCCTGTACGATCTCGAGCAGACGCGACGACAAGCCGAGCTTGACCAGCTGCGGGGGCCCAAAGTCGAGGCGGCCTGGGGCAACCAGATACGGAACTACGTGCTTTTCCCTTATCAGTTGGTCAAAGACCTGCGCTCTGGGGTCGAGACTGGGAATGTGGACGCTGTGCTAAAAGAAGGTGACCTCGACCAGTTCATTATTGCTTACTTGAGGGCTAAAGCCAAAGGCTCGTTCGAGTTTATAGATACCGGTAACGATGTCGACTAGGAAACCGAAGTCGGCTTGCGCTAGGAGGATTCTTTGGGAATTGACGAACTAACAAGGATCTCGGCCTTGATCCGGGCCGATGTCTTAAAAATGACTACTGCAGCTGGGAGCGGCCACCCTGGCGGATCGATGTCTTCGGCCGACATCATGACTGCCTTGTTCTTTGGCGGCTTGCTCAGGCACGATCCCAAAGACCCTGGCTGGGAAGGCCGGGACCGCTTTATCCTGTCCAAAGGCCATGTAGCCCCGGTGCTTTACTCGGTATTGGCCCGGGCTGGCTATTTTCCGCTCAACGAGCTTGGCACCCTGCGCCAGTTGGGCTCACGCCTCCAAGGGCATCCAGACCGGCTGAAGCTGCCTGGTATCGAAATGTCGACCGGCTCGCTAGGCCAAGGGCTCTCCATTGCCGCCGGCTTGGCCTATGCGCTTAAGAACGACCCAAGCCATCAAGGCTATGTCCCTAGGGTAGTTGCCCTACTGGGGGACGGCGAGTGCCAGGAAGGCCAGGTTTGGGAGGCCTCGATGTTCAGCTCTTTTAAAGGTCTGGACAACCTGATTGCCATCGTCGACAACAACGGCTTGCAGATCGACGGACGTATAAACGAGGTGTGCGACCCCGAGGACCTCGCCTCGAAGTTCAGCTCGTTTAACTGGAAGGTCGTCCAGGTCGACGGCCATGACATCGAAGCCTTGCTCGACGTGCTCACCGAGGCTTTTGCCGGCTTGGCCAAAACCCCCACAATGGTCATTGCCCATACCATCAAGAGCAAAGGTGTCAGCTTTATGGAGGACTTGGCTGTTTGGCATGGGAAGTCGCTCGGGCTTGACCAGTTGGCCTTGGCGCTGGACGAGCTGTCAGTCGGCTATCCCGGCCTGCTGCCTGAAGAAGACTGGCAATGAGGCCCACTAAGACAGACCAGCACAGCTTGTTCAAGCTAGAAGGCCAAAGGAGGGTCTTATCCAGAAATTCAAATGTCAAGCCTCCCAATGGAAGCCTTTTCGCGGTTTACTTTTATCTGAGGAGCACTAAATGAGCGACCAAACCTTAGCCTACTTTGACCAGTCATTGGAAAAAAAAGCCACTCGGGCTGCCTACGGCCAAACGCTGCTTGAGCTGGCCGAAGAAGGCCTAGACATCTATGTAGTCGATGCAGATTTGGCGAGTTCTACGACAAGCAGCCGCCTCGCAGAGTTTGACAGCTCACGGCATATAAACGTCGGTATCGCCGAGCAGAACATGATCGGGGTCGCTGCCGGCATCTCGCTGGCAGGGCCGGACAAGGTTGTTTTTACCGCATCCTTTGCAGTCTTTGGCACTGGCCGTGTGTATGACCAGATCAGAAACTCCGTTTGCTATGCCCAGCTCAACGTCAAGATCGCCCCTACCCATGCCGGCATCTCCACAGGTGCAGACGGTGGATCGCACCAAATGATCGAAGACATTGCCTTGATGCGGGTACTGCCCAATATGCGTGTGTTGGTCCCAGCGGACTACAATGCTGCCCGGGCAGCCATCCGTATTGCCGCCGCCCAGCCGGGGCCTTTTTATGTCCGTATGGGACGTCAGGACATCCCGCAGATCTATCCCAGCGGCGAGGTTTTCGGGCTTGGCCAGGCAAAAGTCTTAAAAACAGGCCGAGACGTCACGATCGTCGCTTGTGGGATCGAGGTCCATCTTGCCTATGAGGCAGCAAAAATGCTTGCCGAAAAAGGAGTCGACGCCGAGGTGATCGATGCCTTTTCGATAAAGCCGCTCGATGCAAAGACGATACTGCAGTCTGCCCAAAAGACCGGGCGGGTGCTGACTGCCGAGGAGCACTCTGTCTATGGGGGCCTAGGCAGTGCTGTCGCCGAGCTGCTCGCCGAGGATCTTGGCCAAGCCTTTAAGTTCCAGCGCCTCGGGGTAAAGGATGTCTTTGGCACGTCTGGGGCCTATGAGGAATTGTTCGAGGCATATGAGTTAAACTCAAATGCAATTTGCCAAGCTGTGTTAAAATTATGTGATATGGATTAATTGTTCGGAGGAGGAAAAGTAGGGGTTTTGTAGTTCAACAGCAGTTATGTCCCTTGTAAGACCCCTCGTCGAACGGAGAAAAATTGAATCAAAACAACGGAAGTGCGCCTCCGCCCAATGATGAGGTGCTAAGCGCGTCGCNAGTAGCCGAGATTGACGGTGAAGGCATTGATGAGGGCCAAGACGTTTTAGACATCGAGGATGTCGTCGGCATTCCCGAGCTGATACGCCTGGAGAGCACCACACTGCCAAAAATCACTATGCCTGACACCGAATTCGAGCTGAGCGAGCCTGGTCTGGACGAGCCAGAGATCGATGTAAACGACCAATACGCCGAAAGCGAGCTATTGACGAACGCAGTCATCAACGAAAGCCGAAAAGAAGGACAAGCGGTAATTGTTTTCGAGCATGTCACCAAAGTCTATCCCGCACAGCCGAACAAGCCTGCCTTGGCCAACGTCTCGCTGGAAGTCTATCCCGGCGAGTTCCTTTTCTTGGTTGGCCATTCGGGATCGGGAAAATCGACTTTCATACGTCTTTTGAACCGTGAGCTAGTGGCAAGTAGCGGGCGTATCAGCGTAGCGGGAGAAAACCTCAGCCAACTACGCCGTTGGCGAGTGCCTTATTTGCGTAGGAACATCGGCTGCGTCTTTCAAGACTACAAGCTGTTGCCTGACAAGACGGCATTCCAGAATGTGGCTTTTGCCTTGGAGGTCATCGGCAAGTCCCGCCATATCATCCGCGCCCAAGTGCCAGAGGTATTGCGGCTGGTCGGCTTGGAGGACAAGCTGAACATGTTGCCCGACCAGCTATCTGGCGGGGAGCAACAACGCGTTTGTATTGCCCGGGCCATCGTCAACCGGCCGCCCTTGCTGATCTGCGACGAGCCGACAGGCAACCTGGACCCCCAAACCTCTTTGGGGATCATGCGCCTGCTGGACCGGATCAACCGCACAGGGACCACAGTCCTAGTCGCGACGCATGACCGGGAGATGGTCGATTCGATGCGGAAGCGGGTCGTCGAGTTGGAAAACGGCTATCTTGTCCGTGACCAGGACAGGGGGGTGTATAACCTTGATAACTAGCATTTTGCATGTGGTCCGCGAGGCTTTTAACGGCCTGCGTAACAATCTGTCCACAGTATTGGGGGCCATAGTCACGATCTATCTCTCTTTGTTGGTGATCGGGCTGTTCTTATCCGCAACCATGGTCATCAACCAGCTGCTGGAGTCTGTAGAAAGCCAGTTTGCGATATCGGTGTATGTGCGTGACGATGCCAGTGAGGAAGATATCTGGGCTATGCAGACTTATATCCGCACCCTGCCTTATGTGGGCGACGTCACCTTCATCAGCAAGGAAGAGGCCCTCGAGCGTTTTCGCGAGGAGTACAACCCCGAGATAGTCGAGGCTATGGGAGACAATCCACTGCCGGCATCGATAGAGGTGTCTTTGACCGACCCGAGCAAGGTGTCAGAGGTTGCCGAGCAAATCATGCAGTCCGACTTGTTCTTGCGTATCATCGATGAGCCGGACAACCCCAATGCGTCGGTCAAGTATGGGCAGCAGATCGTCGACCGTCTTTTTAGCCTGACTCGGATTATCCGTATTGTGAGCATTGCGATAGTCGCCTTGCTCGGCTTTGTCTCGCTGATATTCATCAACAACACGATTCGGCTGGCAGTCTTTGCCAGAAGGACCGAGATATCGATCATGCGCCTAGTCGGTGCGTCAAACGGTTTTATCCGCGGGCCTTTTTTGCTTGAAGGGACCCTCCAGGCTCTTTTAGGGGCTGGTTTGGCAATTGTCACGATTCATTTTGGCTTGCAAAGCATTGTTGACAATGTCACTTTGAACATTCCTTGGCTAATGATCAACTTTACTACCATCCCGATAAGCCTGATCTATTTTTCATTGCTAGGAGCCGGCTTGTTGTTAGGCTTGATAGGGTCAGGACTAGCCATGCGTCGGTACTTGAGAGTCTAAAGGGAGATACAGCAATGAACCAAAACCAGCAAGCAAACGAACCAAACCGGGAAGAAGACGGTTTTACTGGGACAGGCCAAGACGAAGCCTCAGTCGATGCTGCCAACGACTTGCCTGTAGACGACGAGCGGGTTTTGAGCCCTGAGGGATTGCCGGCGCCGCCCGCTTTCATGCCTTCTCCAGCGCAGCCTGCCCAAGTGCCGCCGTCTCCGACATGGCCGCAGGCCTCGACTCCAGCACAACAGGCACCTAGCCAGCCCTATCAGGCTGGCGGGCAGCCACAAGCCATGCCTTTCCAGCCTGCGCCGTCACAGGTTGGTGCGCCACAGCAAGCACCGCTGCAGCAAGCCCCACCACAAGCCGTGCCCCCTCCAGCTGGCGGCCTCCCACAGGCCCCCGCCGGCCCGGTTGCCAACTATCAAGCCGCGCCCGGGCCAAACCCCGGGCCAAGCCAGCAGTACCCGAACCAGGCCTGGTCGCCCCCGCCGCCTCCCGTCTATACAGCTCCTATGCAAGCCCCAAGGCCGTCGAGGCAGTCCAACGCAGCCGTGCTTGTCTCCGCATTATTAATAGTAGTTGCCTTGGTCGTCGGCTTTGCCAGTGGGAACTGGTTCGGCGCAAGATCGGCAAACACATCGAGCGACGGGGTGTACCGAAGCTCTTTGAGCGAGATCAGCCTACGCATTGAAGAGGTCTACACGATACTAGACCATGACGCCTTGCACGTCTATACCGACGACGAGCTCGACGAGGCCACCCGGATAGCCATCGAGGGGCTGCTGGAGGCTGGTGGCGACAATCGGTCCCAGTACATGAACCAAGAAGAGTTCGAGCAGTATATTGCCGACAGCTCTGGCGAGTATGTCGGGATTGGCATCACCTTGGCCGCAGGCAGGGACAAAAGGCCCACTGTTACCCGCGTCTTTGCCGATTCGCCGGCCAGCGAGGCGGGGATCGAGCCAGGCGACGTGGTCTTGGCGATTGACGGCGAGTATAAGGACTGGACGGTCGACGAGGTCGTCTCTTCGATCCGGCGCGAGGCGGGCACGGAGGTTTCAGTGGTCTGGGACCGTAACGGCACTTCGCGCAGCACGACCATGCAGGTGCGCACGGTCTATCGGCAGATTGTCACATATGCCGTCATCGAGACCGGGGGCAAGAGGATAGGCTACATCCTGCTGGAGCAGTTCACTACGAACTCGCCGACCGAGGTGCGAAACGCTATCCGCGAACTGGAGAGCCAGGGCGTCGACTGCTATATCCTCGACCTGCGCGACAATCCAGGCGGTTACTTAGAGGCAGCTATCGAGATTGCCTCGATGTTCTTGAAGTCCGGAGTGATAGTGCGCATCGAGGAGCGCAACAGCAGCTCGGAAAAGTCTGTCCTGGGCAGGTTCGAGACTGACAAGCCTTTGGCTGTCTTGATCAACGGGGCCTCCGCCTCAGCCTCCGAGCTGGTCTCTGCCGCTTTCCAAGACCATGGGCGAGCAATCGTCGTGGGCGAGCAGAGTTACGGTAAGGGCACTGTCCAAGACATGCGCCTCCTAAGTTTTGGGGGAGCCATCAAGTTTACCATTGCCAACTACCTGACTCCCAACGGGCATGTTGTCGAAGGGGTCGGGGTGACCCCAGACATCGTAGTCGACGACGGCTTGCGCATAAACGACGCCGACCTTATCCACAGACTGGAAGCCGGCGAGGACATCGATTTCGATGCCGAAGGAATTGACATGGACGCATATTACAGCGCGCTCAGCGACCCTCGGCCTGGCGACCCGCGGTATGTCTACAGGGCAGGGGACGACGTGCAGCTCGATGCAGCCATCCAAGCTTTGCTCGAGCAATAATACGGTTCAGTTGCAGAGGCATTGCCTTGTTTGAAAGGCAATGCTTCTTATAGGCTTTAACAATTATGGGGATAAAACCGTGGCGAGGTCTTCACAAAAAGCACGACGTAAAGCCCGTCAGTCTATCACCGGGACGCTCAGCGTCAGCAAGAGGGGATATGGCTTTGTAAACACTGCCGAGGGCGAGTTCTTCATCTTGCCCAGCAAGATGAATGGCGCCATGCATGGCGACTTGGTCGAGGTCAGGCAATACCATGAAAGGCCGCAGCAAAAGGCCAAAAAGACCAACCAGGGCCTATCGGCTGCGCAAAGCCAGGACAACCGGGGGCCTTTAGGGACGATCGTCCGGGTCATCGACCGAAGCCATCAGACCCTCGTCGGCGTGTTGGCGGACAATGACGGGCTGCTCGTGGTCTCGCCTCTTGACGAGCGCATTCCCTACGATGTGTTCATAGACCCGCGCCTAGCAAGCAAGCCTGCCGATGCTGGAAGCATCGTGGTGGTCCGCCTCAATGCCTGGCCAAGCAAGGCCCACTCGGCAGTGGGCTATATTGAAGAGGTCCTAGGCGCAAGCGACGGCTTAGGCGTCGACATGGATATCGTCTTGCGAAAGCATGGCATTACGACAGTCTTTCCTGCTGCTGTCCTAGAAGAGGCCCAAGCCCTGCTGAGCCAGCCGGCCCCGGTGTCGACGAGCCTGCATCGCCGTGACCTGAGCGACATCATAGTCTTTACCATCGACCCGGACGACGCCCAAGACTTCGACGACGCCCTGTCGTTGGAGTATATCGACGGGAAGCTTTTGCTGGGCGTGCATATTGCCGATGTCAGTGCCTATGTGGCCCTGGAGAGTGCGATCGAGACCGAGGCCTTGCAAAGAGGGACATCGGTCTACCTGCCTAACCAGGTAGTCCCCATGCTGCCAGAGGAGCTCTCAAACGACCTCTGTTCGCTAAAGCCTGGCGAAGGGCGCTTATGTATGTCGGTGATGATGGTCTTAAGCCCCAGCGGGAGCGTAGAAAGCGTCGACTTCTTTCCCTCGATCATCAAATCGTCGGCACGCCTTACCTATGACCAAGTGGATGATTTCTTGAATGGGGAGAAGGACACCGATCAGGGCTTGCTGATCGGGCCCGAGGTCGGCCAACGCCTAAAATCGCTGGATCGGATAGCACGTCGGCTGAAGTCACGCCGTTTGGCCCGAGGCGCCATCGACTTTGACAGTGTCGAGGCCAATGTCGTGCTTGATCAAGACGGCAAGGCCCAAGACGTGGTTTTACGCAAAAGCACAGCAGCTACCTCCTTGGTCGAGGAAGCCATGATCCTGGCCAACGAGCAAGTAGCTGCCTATATGGTCGCCGACGAATACCCGATGCTCTACCGCATCCATGAAGACCCTGCACCAGCAGCAATGCAAAAAGCCATCGACATGCTCTACGACCTGCATTTGATAAGCCAGCCCAGTGTGCCCGTCAATTCCAAAGAAACCCAAAAGGTCATTCAGTCGTCTTTGGCAAGGGATGGCCACTTGATAGTAATAAACGAGATCTTGCATGTTATGAAACGTGCCCGGTACTCGCCTGTCTTCCTTGGCCATTATGGCCTGGCGTCAAAGGCCTACTGCCACTTCACATCGCCTATCCGCCGGTATCCTGACCTTCTGGTCCACCATTTGCTAAAAATGAGGCTAAGCGGTATCAAGCCGCCAGCCAAGCTTGTCCAGTCTTTGGACTATATAGCCAATCAGAGCTCTGAGAGCGAAACCACAGCAGAAGCCGCCAGCCGGGAAGCAACCAACATCAAGATAGCCGAGTATTTGGCGGACAGGGTAGGGGACGTGTTCGATGTCTTGATTGTCGGAGCCTCCAATACCGGTATTTTTGTACGTGACGAGCAGACCTCGGCAGAGGGCCTTGTCCCCAAAGACAGCCTGCCGGCAAAGACGTTCTATCAATCAGAGATGTATGGCTATGCCGATGAGGACGGTGACTTGGCCTTTGTGGTCGGCCAGCGCATACATGCTCGTTTGGTAAGGGCCGATGTGTCGCAAGGCGAGCTCGACTTCGACCTCCTTTGAACTAGACTGCCATCAACAATGAAGTCCTATTAGCCATTGCCTTGACTCAAAGCATCGGGCTGGTGGCAGTCAATACCCTAGATACACCACATACACTAGTAAGAAAGTATTTATTAAGGCTAAGTGCTATAGATTGACGATAGGGTACAGTTTTTGTTAGGGGTAAATTCGCAAACTCATCGCACCACATAACAAAAATATGGCATATCCAGGGTAAACGCACCAGACATCTTCTGCAAAACCGGCGGAAATGCACGAAAAAGGCATGATAAGGGCCTTATTGCGTCTTGGTGCGGTGAGTTCGGACAGTGCTTGGCCCTGCCGGTGTCGGCGGTATCCGAACTTATCGCACCGGCCTCTGTGTTGCCCTATCCGTCTTTGTCCCGCCGCCTTTAGCCGGCCTAGCCGGCCTTTTCTTGCAGTACTAGAAACTTAAGCTGGCAAGGCCGCGCCCTGCCCTGGCCTCGTTGATCGCCCTAGGCTTCAGCGTCAGCTCGTCGCGGCCGGCCTCTGTCACCCCGAAAC